>Ga0116229_10000965_pt1 | contig 42931 bp, 27 predicted proteins | sample S1TSphgellanicum_3_FD_87313 | JGI IMG/M metagenome (GOLD analysis project Ga0116229, IMG submission 87313) | Host-associated microbial communities from peat moss isolated from Minnesota, USA - S1T2_Fc - Sphagnum magellanicum MG | ecosystem: Host-associated > Plants > Peat moss > Unclassified...
CTTTAGCCTCAAATCCATATGAATCCATTATGTTCCATAAACATACTAGTTCATGTATGCAAAAGTCCATTAAGTTTCATAAGTTAAAACCATGTGTACACTAAAGTCCATCAAGTGTACAAGTTTCAACAAATGTGTGCATAGAAGTCCAATAAGCTCTAGAACACATTTCATTCATGTGCTTGCACAAAAATCCAATAAGCTACAAAAAAAAAACATTATATAATGAAAGTGAAAATTAAACAAACTCATACTATGCTTCTTTAAGAACCTACCACTTGAGATCATGACTACTTAAAGGGAAAATCCTTCATTATAATTGACAGTCTAACAACTTTCTAATGTTAGGCTTCAACATGAAATTGAAGAGATGTCCATTTCCTAGAACACAGAACAAGTATGCAATTTGCCACACCAATGTTTTTGTGCATCAAAAGGAGAATCCATAGAAACCACTGGCCAAGGTTTTAAAAACTAGGGAGGAGATGTAGACAACACTAGAGAATAGAAAAAAAGCTGCAACAAACTCTCCAATAGGTGCTCCTAAGAGGAAAAATAGAGTTGAAGAAGGAGGAGCCTTAGGCTCATGAGTGAAGAGGAAACAGGAGAACATAGATTTGAAGGCACAAAAAATGAAGAGGGGTAGAGTGGAACCATATGTAGTGCCAACAATGGTAAGGGTAATGCCAATAGTGGTACAGGCTATTAGACAAATTATAGCAGGACCACATATGACATCTCCACAAGAGAAGCAACCAAGGGAGTAGAGGCAATATATACCACAAATGACATCTCCACAGGACAAATAGCCGAGGGAATAGAAGTAGGATATACCACAAATGACATCTTTGTAGGAAAAACAATTGAAGGAGTAATGGTAGGAAGTTAAGAAGGAACATGACACAAAGTTTCTAGAGGGTGAAAAAATCTGCACTTTGATGCAAATGTATATGAAGATTAGATGAAGACCATTACTAGTCCACAACATTTGCAACATTTGGAAAAACATTTGTAGCAACAACAATAGCAAATACAAGGTCTACAAGCTACTGAACTATAGAAAAAAATAGTGGCAACACAACTTACTTTTGAAGAGTTCAGACTAGTAGAACTACAAGTACCACCTACTAGACTAGAATTTGCAGAGGGATTTCCATTTGAATTTGAACTAGGGAGAAAAATGGTGCAAGAGTTGGGATCATCTACAAAAGGATTTGGAGATCCTACAACACATACAAGTACACCAAAGTCTGTGGAAGATAGTTGCAAAAGTAATGAAAGGAGATAAGGTAGTTGAATTATTTCAAACCATAGCAATTGTGAGTTTGAATATGGGGAATTTGACTCTAGACGTAAACACTTTGGAGAACATATTAGTTATAGGGAAGAAGGAAAATGCAATGTTATAGGAGGAATTGAATAAAAGAAAGATTTCCAAAAGGGATATAAATGTGGAAATCTGGAGGATGAACATGGCAAAGGTTAAGTAGAAAAATAAAATGTTCATTAAAAAATTACATGATGAGAATGAAGAGCTTTACGGTAGCACAACACGACTAAAGTTGTAAGATGAAGAACTACATGATTTAAATCATAAGGCTGAAATTTAGGAAATCACTAAAAAGAAGTGGATAAAGGTAGTGTTTCTTCATAAGAAATAATAGGAGGCTTTGGATAGTCAGATGAAAGCACTAACTAAGGAAAAGGAAAAGGAGAACGTTATGACAAATTTGGAATTGATAAATCTAAAGAATGTGTTTCTGTTAGAGTCTGGGGAGCTTAAAAAAAAGACAACAAAGGCAAAAAGAGAGAAGTTAATGGAGGACAAGAAGGAATATCAAAGAACTCTGCAACACCTGCAAGCATAGTTAGAAAGGGCACATGAATAGAAGAAGAGTCTAGAACCAACTAGTATCAAGAAAAGATTAGAGGATTATGAACAAATGTTACAATAGTATATCCTAATGAGGATGAAAAACAAGATGAAGGATTTTGAAGTAGAATTTGAGGAATGGTGGGAAGTTGTAGAATAATATTTTACAAAGGAGTTGGAAAAAAATATGGCTCAACATAGAGCTGATGAAAGAATTTTGAGGTATAAGTTGGAAGCTTATGAAAAGAATTTTCCAAATTTCATTTGTGGCAATCCAACAAGTACAGAGGTATCAAGCCAGGATGAAGAGACAAAAGTCGGGCCTAGTGGAATAGTTCAAAAGGAGGAAGTACAAACTAAAGAACCATAGGACTTTAGAAGTGGAGCAACTCAGGAAGAAAAGGTACAGCTAGAGATACCACAGGACTTTAAAGGAAGGGGTTAGGAAGAAACAAAACCATAGAGAATTTAGGAACAAGAAGAGGGGGAGATTATTTCAACAACAAAAACAATGGAAATAGAACCACAAACTAAATTAGTGGGGGAGGAAATTGGAACTGCAAAGCTAGAAGTAAATATAGAACCAATGGTTCTTATACATGTTGAAATTATAAAATTATAGTAGGGGAGATAAATGTTTAAAAGGATATAAAATACTCTCATTTCATTTTAGTCATTTTACAAGGATTTCGAGGATAGAATCCAAAGTACAAAAGGGGCATTCATAAAATTTGGAAATCCATAATTCAATTATATCTATTTCATTAATTACATAATTAAAAATATATATAATACCATCAAAGGTACCTTTCAAAATTATATCCCAAGAAAAAACCAACATGTTTCAAACTTGTGTTCCTAACCAAAAAGTTCAAGGAAAGTAAAGATTCTAACTTTTCTAAAACTTATTTTAAATGTAATGATTATGGTCATCAAAATACAAAACCATTTTTTCATATTAAAGTATCAAATTCTATGCAACTTAACAATTGTAGTTATCAAAAGCTTCTAATGAAAAACATTATTTAAGTGTTTCATATATATTTTAAAATTAAGATGGGTTTAGTAAAATGAAGGTGTGACATTTTAATGGTATCACACAAGGATGTTTTTGCTTTGAAATAGGTTTTTTAACGTTTCTTATGAGTAAAAAAAGGTTTCATTATATTATTATGTTAATGTTTATATTAAAATTTCTTAATTTCCAGAATATGTTAATCTCAAATCTTTTCTTTTTAAAAGTCCTTTAAACAATAAAAACATCAATTACATTGTTTCAAATATACATGTGATTATTTTTTATTCATTTGATTGATTTCAAACTTATCCATATGTTCCCATGAATACTTATATATAAGTAAATCCAAAAAAATCAACACCAACCTAAATTACCACCTTAAAACATGAAATATTAAATAATGATTATGATTACTCTGGTCAAAATTAACATAATTGAACCCCTTTTAGTCTACAAGGGTTTAGTGACAATAAAATGAACCATGTGTGATATGGACAATGTACTTTCTAAATATTGCACTTGACCGAATTTGTTAGGAGGCAAATTGATTGATAATGGATAAAAGTACACTATAGTGGACTTTTATGAAAGTCATAGCTATAGTTTTTCTACATTAGTCAAGTCTTGTTGTATACAACTCAAATGCAAAAATTTATACACTTCAATTCAATTATTAGTGCATTTTTTAAACTAAAAACATCAATATTCAATCAAAGATGAATTTTGTAATGTAAAAATACATCAAAGGTCATAATCCAAAAAATTATGGTTATGGATTTTGGTTAAATTTTTTTGGTTCTAATGGAGTTGGAAAACATGCCTACAACCTTTGTGCCACCACACATTAAATCATGTACTTAGTTGATTTTGGACTTTTGAGAAGTCCAAAATTAATTAAATACATGTTTTAAAGTATTATAACACTTAAGATGAAAAGATCAAATAAAAAAGGTCCCTTTTTTCTTTTAATAATTAAAATGAAAACCAAATAATCACAAACTTTTCTGAAGTTCATTTGATGTTTAATTTGATTCCTTTGAAACCAATATTTAATAGATGTGTTTAAAAAGGTTTGATTTAAGGTGGCATGAACTTGGAAATGAAAAAAAAATGTGAATTTCAACAAATATTTTTGTTTGAAACCCAATTTCACTAGGGTTAAAATACATTATATGGACTCTTGGAATGGACTTTCAATTGCCCATTTTGGTCCACCTTAATGTGCTTTCACTATAATAACAAATTTGATAAGCGTTCTTACAATTTTTTGGATTGGATATCAATAAATTGAAATAAAAAATGATCCACACGACAATAAATATTCAATTTGTTTGCATCAAGCTTATTTTATAGTCAAAAGTAAAGGTGCATTCATAGTTGATTTACCACAATAAGAATCATGACACGGTCATGTTCTGTATATGTTTTTATGGTTTGAGGCACAACGAATGTTTGAGGTGTTAAACAATGAAAGGTGGATATAGTTGTTTAGTCATTCAACCAATAAGTCCAAAAATTGTTGGTAAAAACATAATTGAACAAATTTTGAATGTCTTATTGAAACATAAACCAATAGGGAATGCATAATTCTAGGACACTTCCAAAATGATAATTTTCATTTGGAGTGCCAAAGTTTTATTAAAAAGATCAAATAATGTCTTTTTTATGTATCCACATTTCCCCAAAATTCCTTCAAACCTTTGGGATTTAATTAATTAATATTATATATACATGATGACGTATATTAATGTAGATTATTTGATGAAAAGTTTGAGATTTTGAGATCAATTCCAATAAATGGTGTTTTTATAATCTTTATGCCATCATGTAAAACATATTTTATTATAAATTTGTGATTAAAATATGAAGCAATTTGAATAATATTTTATTTTGGTTGATTTCTTTTCAATGCAACTATACAATTGGACATTATTCCTAAGCCACATTTAAGGATGCTTAAGGATTTGGAAGTGTCAAAACGAAAACCAAAGGTTTTCTTAAAAGGGAAAAATGGGCCAATAGTAATCATGACTAATGTTAATAGTTTCTTTGGTTAAGATTATTAAACTTGAAGGGTTCAAATTTAAATTATTGTGACTAGGATTTGAATTGACATTCTTTTGGTGGAACCAACATAAGAATTGATCCATGGAACCAACTTTAAAATGAAAATTTAAGGAGTTTGCAACATACCAATTGAAGTTATTATTAATTGATTTTTTTTGTTAGTGTTAAAAGTTGACATATTTTCAAAAGTCCACATCAATATGGAAAACTATGCATTTGATGTTAGGTTTATGCACATATGTATAAAAAAATTTCCTTAGTTGTGCATACACTTGAATGAAAAACCATTGCTTGGAATCTATATATTGTTGTTGCTTAATTACTTAGTCTTTTCAGGGTTCAAAATTTTAAAACAAACAAACAAACAACAAACATTAAACCTTTCCTAGATCTTATTTGCTAATTGAAAACTATAGGACTTATTACACTATTATAACATGCAATACAACACATAATTTGTAGTATGTTTACATTGACTTCTAAATCATTATTGATGTAATAGAGCGCCCAAATTAACAAAATTCCACAATGAGGTTTGCAATGAAATTTTCTTCAAGTTCATGTATTTTTTTCAAGATTAATTGCAATGAACCATCATTTTCTAATTGGGAACCCTACCATGTTTGAAAATTTTCATCCACATTACTTTCCTCCATTGAATTTTTTTTTTCATTCTTGAAAATTTCACAACCTTCATCAATACATCCATTTTTAAAGATTGATTTTTTTTGTAAGGATGGTGAACAGACAAAGGTTGAGAAAGCTAAATATATATATGTCTTTTACTAAAATTTTCAGATTTGTTTTGTGTGTTTATACTATTCATTTAGTTATTGTAGTTTTTTTAAAACTTGAAAGATGTAAACAATGCAAGCAATGCAAAATGTTACAAATATTTTTTTAAATCATTCATTAAGTTCATAAGATGTATGATGAAAAATGTGTACTCATGAAGAAATGCAAGACTATTTTATTCACAAATATGCTTAACAAATGCAAGTCAAAGAAAGTAACTCCCTTTCATTTCAAACCATACAAGTTTAACAAACATACATAAACAAACCATAAGAAACAAACAACCTAAAAGCAAAATATACAAACAACAAAAAAATAACATAGATTTGACTTACCAAAAAAAAAGTAGAATGAACATGAAACACACATACAAGCATATAAAACATACCAAAATTTAAAATCAAACAATTTAAACAACAAACATACAAATAAATAAATAAATAATAAAACACAAAAAGGAAAGTTAGAAACCATACCTATTGTTGATTTGCAAGCGTTCAAAACACCAAGATACATCATGCACCACCATGCACCATCCCACAACTTGCACAACAAGCTAGGTGCAAAATACTAGCTATACACAAGGGGGGGGACACAAAGCAACAACATAAACATAAGCACATACAAGAACAATGGTTGTTGATGTGATACTCATGTAGCTTTTCATGTAACACTTCCATTTACTAGTTGTGTTAAACCCTAACACTTTATGCTTATGGTGTTACTTAAAGGTTGTTCGAATATTATTTGTTGCATTGTTCAAATGTTATTCATGTATCTCTTCAAATAACACATCCACCCATTAGCTATGTTAAACCTTAACACTAAACACAAAATTATAGCTTTACATAATCTAAACCTTACCATAGGTGGCCTATAACCTAGACTCCACCAATAGGTATCCTATGTTACTTGAAAAATGAACTCGAGGTTACTAATGTAACCTAGGATTTAATTAATGAAAGATTTGATGGAAACTTGATTTTTCACCAATTTGATACCCTATGGGCACGATATTAACTAAAGTTGGGTGGCATTCAAGAATTGGGTGAAAACCAATGTTGGCTGGATATTGAAAATTAACCTAGGTATTGACTTGGTTTCAAATACAACATAGTTCTCTCAAGTCTAGTCATTAATGTTGGCTAAATTGTTATAAAAGTCTCCTATCAAACCCAAAACAAGTTTCAGAATCAAATTATTGTAGAAGTTGCTTGTTTTAAAATCAACACAATCCTAAGCAAAGATGGCATAGATAGAAACATTTAACTTGAATGAAGACATACATCAATATGATGATAATGTTGCTAATTTGGAAATGGGGAATTTGGCTAAGGTTTTAAGGCCAACGATGGTTCGATTTCAACACCTCTTAGATCACTAGCACCAGATGTTTCAAAAAGTGTTAAAGCACCAAATAACTTGGATGTGGAAGCTGAAATTGCATGGGAGGTATTGAAAGTTCAACTGATCGTGAATCAATAAGCATTGGTTCCTCACCATAGGTTGTCTCTGCCTTGGCATTTCTTTGTGGTGAATGATGGCAAGAAGCCTAGTCCTTTGACTACTCAAAACATGTGTTGTCTTGTTTACCATTCTATTTACCAAACTTGTAGTGATGGTAATACCACCAAAAAACAAAAAGGTATGATTTCCTACAACCAACAACATGGTTATCACGACCCTAGCCTTGGGCTCACAATCAAAACAAAGGCATGGAAGGGTGCAGGATGAGAATGCAACTTGGGAGTTTTCTAAGAGTCTTTTAACCTCTGCCCCTATTGCACTTGGAATCTTCTTATAGAAGGTGTGGCTATGAACAACTTCAAGTTTATGTGGCCATTGAGTGAGGGGAAGACAATGGAAATATTACAAGTGGAGAAGACATTGACATAGGCCTTTGTTCAAGTGTTGTGTAAACTTTTTTCAACCTAAAGGTTAGGGTTGCTCACATGGCAATTTGTGACATCGTAGCATGGAAGGAGTTGTGTAATGAATATACATGGAAGAATTGAGAATTTTGAACTTGCTAGTTTGCACTTGTTAGTAGAGGTAGAGAGGCTATCTAGTTCACACACTTTTGTCAAAGCTATGAAAAGATTTAAAGTTGAAAAGCTATTTTGTTCTCTACCAAGTTTCTTCATCAAATTATGCTTAGACATGCATAATAGGTTTGGTGGACTCACTAGTAGATTTAGCATTTGTACAAAGCAATATGTCCTAAGTATGTAACATCTTATACACAAGTTGCAAGTTTTATTTTGGGACATGATTGCTTGTGATGTTGAATGGTGACCCAAATAAACCATTTGACCTAACTTGGACATTTGATGGTGTTTGAAGATGTATGTGGAAATAAGGTTGGTTTGTACTTTGTCATCTATTAAAAGATTTGTGGGGAGGTTTTGGCTTTCAATAATCTTGCAATTATTAGTAAGTAGATTGTCTAATCCATTGTAGCGATATGTAATTATGATAAACTTAAATTTAGATGTGGGCTTAATACATAGTGCCATAAAAAATTAAAAATAGAATTTGTGTTGATTATGTTGCCATGTAATCAGTGCTTGAGAACCCACAATCTATGTTATAATTTTCTTGAAGCACTTTGATTTTCATCATCTAACATTCTACGAATTTGTATTGTAGTCATAGCCAAATCCACCCAATTGTGCATTTGTTATAAGCCTCACCCTCATTGCCTCAAGTTCCACCTATGACAATGTGGTTGAACCCATTAATCCATATGAAGAATAACATAATCAAAACATAGTTCGACTTCAAGAGGTTGTGCGAGGATTAGGGCTTGATAAAGTTGTCCAAGATTTGTAAACCACATTGTCATTCTTTTTTACATTGACCCATGACTGTCCAAATCCAATTCTCTTGTTCTTATTCTTGCTACCACTATCTTTAAATTAAAACTCAATTCAGCAATGTAGCATCCATGTGGACCTTACAAAACATATTGTCCCCATATTGTTTTTAAATGTTTTATGGCCATGTGTTTATGTGTAGAACATATAGCTTTCACACACTTTTTCTTTTTTTTTGTTTTTAGTAGGAGGACAATTGGTGTGAAAAAGAAGTGTGTAGTGGACAAGTGCATCCAGGAAGGTCCACGACGATGTAGTGCTTGTATAGCAAGCAAAGTAGCCAAGACGGTTGACAACAAAAATGATCTTGGATTAGATTGTTTAACAAGTAGCGCATTAGAAACACATAATGATGTGCAAGGCTCAAGCTACCAACCAAGCTCAAAAGGTGATGAAACACCGAGGCATTCCAAGATGATGTTGAAATTCCATTTAGAAGTTCAACAAATGAAGGTTTTAAGAGACCTTGCTTGATACAAGAACCAAACTTTAAATCAAAGGTAATTTTTTTTCCCCTTGCATGAACTAGACTTCTATTTTTAGTTTTGTTATGCTTGAATGGTCTATAAGCCTTTAACCCTAAATCTTCCTTTGTGTTTTTGCATTACAACAAATTGTGGTCGAAACCATACTTGATTCCACCCAAATTCAATTTCAATGGAATTAGACATGCCTTATTCAACATTCTTCTATTATCTAAACTACACTTAGACAAAAGTGACCACCTTCCACTCTGACCCCACTTACTCATAGTGGGATCCCATTGGATCTTGCCACTACCTCCAATTTTTCACCACACTTTGCACAGACATCATTGTGCCTTCCACTCTAATCCCACCATTGTTGGATTTTATTGGGATCCCACAGGACCTTGCCACTCCATTCAATTTCTTCATGTACTCACATGCATATATATTTTAAATGTTCCAATTTATTAGGATTTTCTTTTCTACATTAGTACTTCCTCTTTCCTTACAGGGTATTACCTATGAAAAGACCTGCCTTGCTCATGTATATACATATGAAATGAATGGAATATTTCACTCATATGACCAATCCATTTACATGCATATGCATTGTGTTGGAACATACATGTTCCAAATATGGTTCCCCATGTAGGTAGCCATGTGGTCATTTAAGTGTGGTTATTTACATGTATCCAACCCCATTTATTCAAAATAACCAACAAGGACATGTCACCATGATGTGCTAGCTAGCCTCATTGCCAATATTTAAGTATGGATTATTGAATCATGTGTGCATTAGATGACAACTCAAGGATCATTTACAGTAATGACAATTGGTACAAAATGAGTGGATAAATATAATTTGTATCATTTACACCCCAAATATGCACATACACATTAATTGATCTGTATGTGGATTAATCATTATTCAACTTTCCCACATTGCCTAATGGAATTATCTACATCATATAGCTAAGTCATAACCCTACACCTCCCCACATTCCAAACCTTGAAAAACAATGAACTAGCTTGCATAAAAATGGCCAACTCGCACCTTATAAACTATCATGATCACTTAGTGACAGCATCATCTGAGTCGAAACTAACCCCCACCCCCCCCCTCAATTAAAGCCTCCACATGTTCCACCTCTATTGTAGCAACTTATTCCCCTTCATTTGCATTACTTGGATCATGATCTTTAACATCAACTTGAAGGTTTGCAAATGCCATAATGCCTTGCCCACTATGTCTGCCCCAAGTGTCATGTCCTCAACCATAGCCACTACATGTTAAGCACGTTCGGTTCCTTTTGCGCAACTACCCACCATTTTCCACCACTCACCTTGTCCTCTAGAAAAAACACCTACAAATTACAATGATAAAACAATTTTTAATGGGTAGACAATGGAAGATGTGTGCATGGTAAAGATATTGACATGCCCCCATTTAAGGCCCCTATATTTTTTAGGTCATCATTACACCAAGTGGGGCCAACCTTCATATATACACAACTTTGGATATTTCTTATTCAATAGAATATGTTTTACAAGCATTGTGCTCATGGTTGAACCATACTTGTGAGACCACTGCTAGGAGCACATATGTATCTAAGTTTGCATTCACCCATTGCTTGTGGTTCACTACCCAAAATCCATGTTCATCTTGTTGCATGGTTGTTGCATTCATTTGCATGTGAACATGTATCCATGAACATTTCATCAATGTTACATGTTGGTTGGTGTAGGACACTGTAATTATTTCTTTTAGCACGCCCACATAATGCAAATTGGCCATTATAATGTTCCTATCTCATACAGAATTGCGGTTACCTTGCTTGAATATGCATGCAACACCGTTGTCATATGTGGCATGTGTTGGCCTTGTCTCAACATCAACCATGCAGTGGTTTCCATATGCCCACATATTGTTGTATGTATAGGCTGATGTTGATGGTGGGTGAGAATAAACCACCACGTTACATTCTACTGCCACTCCATTTGCCATTTGTGTCCTAACATGATCCAACAACCACCTTGCAAATGTTGGGATTTCTTGTGCCAAATGAGGTGGCCACACAATGGGCCCATGCCCACGTTGCCTATGCATTACTAATGCCCTAAATTCTCTTTGGTCCTTTTGCAATTGGGACCTTGCTTCCTGCCACACTCTACAAACACAGCCCAAGGTGTTCCACCGCACATTAAATATGTCACTCCACTAGCACATTTTGTTGAACAATCACTCCCACTAATTAAAGTGAAATTGTATAGTTCCACTTTGGGACCTTTTTAACCCTTTGTTCCACTTTAACATTCCACTGTGCATATGTTATATCACTATATCATTTCCACTATAAACCTATGGACAGAAAATCTACCACAAATCCACTAACATGCTGTTGATTGAAATGTATACACGTATAATGCATATGTTGCCATAGAATTTGTGATGACATGTTCATGTATTGCTTCCAGCTCCATTGCATTCAATCTCTTAAATTGAGCATGCCTTTCCAACACTTCACTAATGTTTGCCTCCTCTTCATTAACATCCCACATGCGACATCGCGTGTGTGGATATAGTGCAAAACATTCTATGTAGAACCTTAGAACTTCATCATACATGTAGTTAGATGCCATGCAAGCTTTTAGTCTAGCCTTATTCCTCACATATCTTTTTAGGACTAATAGATATATCTCCATTGGGTAGCACCACCTAGCACCTACTACCCCACATAATTCTAGTTCATTTACAAGATGGATAATCAAGTGGGTCCTCATGTGAAAGAACCTTAGTGGAAACCATATATCGAACAAACATATTGTTTCCACTACATATGCTCACAATGCCACAAGATCTTATGGGTTCAACACCTTAGCAAAAATTCTTTGAAATGATTTCCCAAGTTGTATGATTGCCATTTTCGAGCATGTTTGCAACAAATTCTGCACATTCACTAATAGCATTTGTTGAACCATAACATGGTGGTCATGGCTCTTCATGGCATACAACCTCTTTGGGCCCACATGTTTCCTAAAAGCAACAACATATCTTGTTGGAGCTCGAATACTAGAAACAAATTCTAGAAAAGATTTGCTATCCTCCCATGTAAAGACATAAGGGGCTATTGATTTGAAATAATTTGATGATTTAGGCCTTGATTGTAGCCGCAAATGTTGGTGTACACTAGCCTCTTGCATGTCCTTTCACACCTCCACTATGTCCTTCTCCTTAGTTAAATATTTCAAAAGGTTATCTAAAACATTTCATTCCACATGCAAAGTGTTTCAAATAGGTAGTTCCTACGTTGCCCACAATAGATGCACCCATTACAATTAACTCCATCTAGGTTACTTTGCACAAATTGTTATTTATATGGACTCATTGCCCTCTCTTCATTTATTATCACCCACAACATCAACTTACAGATGTTCATAAACAATATAGGTGACCATATGATAGCCCTTGAATGTTCATCATTGGGTGCACCCATAGATGCAAGTTTTGGTGATTCTTTAGTGACATTTAAATGATTTGGTTGACTTTTCAGGGATTGACATTCCAATGATTATGCTACCAGTTGTTGGTAATATGTTGAAGTGATCTGTTTCATGGGCCAATTACTAAATTTTCATCGTGGAAGCTTGACATTACACAATCATGGCTATTATATAACGAGGACAATTACATGAGCAAAATTGAATGGCCTTGTTTAAATATTGTTCAAGTTGAATGAAATTTCAATTCATGAAGGAATTATAAAAGTTTCAATAATTCCAATACCTTCCAATATTGTAATTCAAATAGCATGGACACTCTCTTGATCCCAAACCTCTTGGTAGGGTTTTCTTTTGTTGGATGCCCCCCACCAACAAGCCATTGTGCCCTTAATTCAACTTCCCTGAAAATGTTAGCAATTATCACCTTTGGTGGAGGCAAGCCCATTTTTCAAACCCCATCAAATGTTGCCAAGTCCTTATGAAACTCATGATTTTGGGGCAACCATCTCCTATGTTGGCATGTGTACACATTCTTCGATAGTACCTTAGACCTGCGGGATATTGTGTGTGTGGAACAAATGGGGCACCCTTGATACCCTTTGGCTGCCAACCATGAAATAGCGCCATATGTTGGTAAATCATGAATTATCCACAATTGGATGGCTTGTAACATAAAATGGTGCTCTCCATGCTTGTTGCTTGCATCATGTACATGCACTCCATTTTGCCACAACTATTTCAATTCTTCCATTAGGGGTTCAAAATAAATGTCAATATTTTCGCCTGTGATGGACTTTAGCCATGGGATGATTGAAGACAACATTATGAAATTTTTTAGTGGTAACACAATTGGCCATGGTTTTTGTGATAAGTCATGGTGGTATGCTATAGTTGAATAACACAACTAGTTATGTTGATTGGTAGATGTGAAATTTAATTCCTACATAATATTTCACATTATTGTAACAACATGCATACATTTGTTATTCTTGCCTTAATTCTCAAAGTACTCAACACTACCATTCATTAAAACACCATATTCATGGTTATTCATATAACCAAAATTTGCATTTTAGAATACATTGGAAAAAAACAATTTCATAAACAAAATCACAATTCATTTCATCATATTTTGATACTACAAATAATTCACACAACAATATGAACAAAAAAACTCATTATAGAGGTTTATGCTTCTATGTATTATTAAAAACATGAATCAAAATGCAACAGAATGCCATGTTTTGTTGAAAAAAATCCCAAAACAATAATCAAAATCTATGATATTTCAAAACATAATCTCTGGTTTTCTACTCCAAGTACCTACAACTCCTACTTTCCCAAAACTCTATGTCTAATCCTCTTTTTTTGTTTTCCAAAACTCTTTCCTTTTGAATTGTCTTAAGTCACATCACCATGATAAAAAACAACAAAAATTCAAAATTCAAACTAACAAAGTTCCCTAATCAATCCTTATCCTAAATGCCTTGTTAATCTAAAATCATGTAGTCATCCTACCCCCTTAACATTTGAAAAAAAAACCATTATATTTAGGCAAACCAATTTTTAGTAATTTTCAACTTTTTTTATTTAAAAAAATGAGGCCATACACTTTGGCATGCAATTGATAATTCTAGAAACTTTTAAAAGAAAGGGCCCATGAATATTATTAATATTATTAATTTTACCATTCCTTGAAGTGGTTCCTAATGGTACTACCCACAAATGTTTTTTCCTTCAACGTATAAATCAAGGAATGAATAATATTTTCTTTGAATAAAAAATCTTGTTTTGCCACATCAACATGAGTGGTTAAGCCATCAATTTTAAGAGACATACATAAGGGGCCATGCCACATGATTGGCTCCTTATAATGTGATTGCACCTACAATTACATTATTCATTCCCAAAAAAATAATGAAGTTAGTCTATTACTAGATATATAGTACTATAACAAAGAGCCCAATTTCCATTTCATGCCTCCTTGCCTGACAATGGAGTAATATCTGCATGAACTTTTGCCTTTCACCTCTAAGAATGGTGAAAGTTAGTTAACCACAACACCACTTTGCATAAACTAATATAATTCAAGTGGCATGATTGTCTAACCCTACACCACAAGTTTTGATGGACCAAAGTATGGCACAAATCAAAAGATAACAAGGAAATAGGTTTTATATGGTCTCTTTGGCACACCTTAACAACTACAATGCATCTTTGGAAAGTGCATATTAACCTACAATTGGATACCAATTGCTCCTTTTGCCCAACTTTGTGTGCAAAACTAAGGCCATATATTCTACCCATGTCTAGAAACACAACTTACATGGGATTGGGTAACTATTATCTTGAACAAGATTCATTCAACGCCCAATCATTTTGGCATGTGGAAATGCATGACTTTAAGGCATTATGAACTTGGAACAAAAACTACCTAGGAAATTCTACTTGCTTTTGCCTAGTTGGCATTTATTTAGGGGCATCACATTATGATCCATTTGGATATAATGAAATGACCTCATATTTAACATTTTGTTGTGGCCACCTAATAAGGTCCATAAAGTAGTTCAAGACTAGCTATTAGACTATGCTAAACTTGCTTAATTTGAAGTTCTTGGGAATATTGATAGGCTTCCAACAAATGAACATGTATTCTTAAAAGAAATTGACTGGCTATAAGGTGTTAAGCACCTTTTTTGCATTATATTTAATAAAAAAATGTATTGTTCAATTATAACCTTATTAAGGTCTTTTAAATGGGGTTTTTTTTTGCTTGGATAGGTTGTCTACTTCCACTAGTCACTTGCCAAACCAAGATCATTATCACCAGAATGATGGGGTGTGTTTGTTTTGTTTGCTCCACCCATAAGGAAGCAAAATTACATATTGGTAATAAATGGGCATAAAATTTTATCTCAAAAATGATGTAATGTGTGAATGACATTTAGAATATTATGTGTGCCCATGATGGATGGCATGTTCCATAAAAATGCCTATGTTTAAACGAAAAATTTAAATCTAGTAAAAGGACTTTTTAGTTTGAAGTTTAAATTGATGTTTGCAAGTTTCAGTGATGTGCATATAATGGCTTGCCACAAGTTATTGGTTAAATTTTTTTCATATAATTAATTGCAAAATATTTGAAAGTCTTGACTATGCTTTTTAACTCCATGCATCAAGACAAATGGGTGCACAAGAGTTCCAAGATGAGATTAAGATGAGATTAATATATTGTGTTCAAAACAAAATTAATTTGCACAAACATGAAAAGAGAACAATTAATGCAAATTTAAACCAAATGGTGCATGAATGAAATATGGATAACCCACACTTACAAGACACATCATGGCTTGGACTTGGGAGGAATCATCACTCTTTTCCTTGCACAATATGTTTTCATTGGTCACATGGAATATATCAAAGTGGCAAAAGTTCTAAGGACTCTTTAAAATGAGTTTTGATTTTATTTCAATTTTTTTAGGTTATAAGTCTCGCAAATTTTGTGGGCTCATAACTCTCACATATGAATTCCAATTTAAAAAGACCTTTTCAATGTTGTATCTCATGTTTTAATCAAAGGTTTTCTTTTTTACATTAGATGTTTTATAGTGGCTAGGTCAAATTACCAATTTGATTTTTGACCAATCTCTTGGCTATAACTTGTACTTCAAATCAAGAATGAGTGCAATCACACTAATAAAAGTTGCAAATGTAACTTATGCTTGATTTTTCATGTTTTAAAATGGAAATTTAATTTTATCTTAAAATTACTGAATTTATTTATATAGTAACATTCACAATATATCATTGGAACCTCTAAATAAATTTGAAATTAATCTAATGAATTAAAAATATGAAAGTCAGTTTCAAAAAATTATAATTAACCAATGTTTTAAAATCATAAAAAGACTTATAAAATTATTTGAAAAAAAATTAATACAAACATAATCATATTTTTAGAATTTTGAAAAAACCACCAAAATATTTCAAGAATATTTCAAGAATAAAAAATCACCAAAGGGACAACAATTGCTTGTTTATTGTGTTATCCAAAATGAGGTCTATCCTTCAAAACCTTTCCAACAACTTTAATAAAACCCAATTGGACAAGGTTTGATTCATGAAAACATGTCTCAAAAATTTGGGACACTATGGAAATATTTCGTCTCCCAAAGTGGGAGACCACTTGGAAGTGTTTGTGACTTGTTCTCCCACATGATTGGGTCCCAAAATAATCTCCCAACCCATTCTTCTAGTCATGTTTTAATCTTGGTCAAGGCCCGAGTGGGTCCAAACAACATATAAGGAGCCAATGTGTTTACTTTGCATTTAGGACTATTGACCTTTTTGGGGTCCTTTTTCCCAAAAAACATGGTTTCTTCAAAAGGAATTTTCAAATGAATTCTTTTGAAACTTTTTATGTATTATATTTATAGTTGCCCCAATATGTCACATGTTTTTTTACAATCAAATTTGGAGAAATATGAACTTTTGAAAGTGCATAGATTTTACTAGATTTTGTGTTTCGTCTTGAAAATTTGTCATAATTTCAAATCATACCAAAACATGTTAACACTTTCAAGTTTAATTGTTTATGTTATAAGCTACAAGTTTTCTTTAAACAACATATACATTGCATCACATTTACATGTCAAAAAGGATTCATGAACTTTTTTTAAACCTTAATTTTTGATAAACACAAAATTGAAAAATATGAAAATATGAATGTTTTTTAGATGTGTCTAATAGTACTTATTACTATAAAAAAGTCAAGGATGAAATAAATTGTATCATGAAAATTAAGGGGCCCTTTATGAAAATAATGTCTCTAAATGAAGTTGTTAAACATCTTTTATTCAAACCAAACTTTGATATTGGAATTTTGTTTGATTCATTTTAGATTTTTCAATATCCATATCATTCAATAAGCACAACTTTCTATGATTCACATGCCATTAAAATAGCACCACATAGACAAATGTAACAAGAATTACAAAAAAGTTGACTTTTTGACATCAATTTTGACTCGTTTGAGCTCATCCGCACCCAAGCAAAAGTCCTAACATTCAACTTCATTCACTCCAAGAAGGATATTTTGTTGTCTTTCCCACAAGGTTTTCACACACCCAAGTTAAAGTTGTGACATTAGGATATATAGGAAGTTCTCTTACTAACTCTAGGCCCAAGTTATAAGATATTTAAGCCATAGGTTCACAATTTGCTAGAAATAAAATTGAATTCAATCTACAAAACTAACCTGTTGCTAAAACTAGGACCAAGACCTAAATCAAGTTGCTTTCCTCATTTAAAGAGGTTCAAGTTCTGTAATTACCTAATTGTAATTTTTTTCAAAAATGCCGAAGTAAAGCCCTGTTTTTTGGGCAAGTTTTCAATTTTAATGGGTTGCACATTATTAATAACATGGTTTTTTTTTTTGCACTTGAGTTTTAAGCATGGTGATCCAAGAACATAAGGTTTGGTTACAGATCTTTTTTTGTGGTCATGTCCGCCACAACATGTTCATAGAGAGAAGGGAGGAGGAGAAATATGAAGTTAGCCGGATAGCAAGCAACAAGGTGAGCACAGAGCAATACAGCAACAGTACATCCACCGACAACAAGACTCTCCATTGACAATAATTCAGTAGTAGTAGCAGGCTAGCCTTTGACACCAAAAAAAAAACACTCAACAGGTTGGTGGGTGACTAGCTTGGATGCTGCAGTTCATCATGTGATTTGTACTTCCCACATGGCATCCAATGACAAATTCCAGACTCAAATGATAGGTCTTGGAATTGTAATGATGCCAAAATAATTTCCAAATCTGTCAGTTTCCCTTGTGAATGAATGGATACAAGCATCTCCACAAAACCAAGAAAATCTATATGAGAGAGAGAGAGAGTCAGCTGCACTACCTAGTAAGCTTTTCAGGCCACAAAAATCCATGTTTACCACCAGTCAGTCATCATCATTTCTTCTGTACAAAGGGCATGCAAAGACAAAAATCTCAGACTCAAATGACATTGTGCCTTTGGAATGTTAGTGATGTTGTCCATGAAACTGTTGCTGCATGTCATAAACCCCATTTGGACTGGGGAGCACATGTTTAGCCAACAGAGCCAACTGTTGCAGAACATGGTGCAAGTTCTATGTCCTGCAGGGGGAATTTGCTCCATCTGAGGGTAGTACTGTCTTTCATTCTCAAGGGCACAAGTCGACTCAAGCTTTAAGTGCAAAGCTCATCAGCTAGAGGGAACTTTCAATGGAAATTGGAGCCTGTCTACGTAGCCTAAAAGGTAGGTATTTGATTATTGGGACCAGTTGAGTGTTTGGTGGGTACTTGATCCTGGTGATAACCTCAGGTCCTGGTTTTAAAACTAATTCAGAATCAGAGAACCACCGGTTGTGGTTGTTTCAAACACCTCCAAGAACCGACAGTTTTCATGAAAGAACCAACAGTTTCATAGGTGGTTAATTGATTTTTACAAAAAATTTTAGAACCCTGGTTATATTTTTTAGCGATATGTATTTGCTTTCGTGTTCCATATTAAGTCCCATCTTCCTTTGATTAAACTCCCACTGAATTGTTGAGAATCGGCAACACATTGACAGGGGTGTGATCTTTTCTTCGTGATACTTGACACGGCATTTCATGACTAGAAAGAAGGATGTGGAACACATTCGACCACAAGTCAGGGTGAAACATGATATGAGCTTATGGGACTTAAAATTATGGGCAAGCCAGTTCTTTCTTAGGCACCAATTTCGCTACAAAAAGAAGAACTAAGGGCCTTTGTGCTTATGCTTTTGATGGTTCAGGATTGAGGGTTACCCATCACTCGAAATCTTCCAACATATTTAGTTATTATCTTGCAGCAGATGCTTCTTTGTTTCTGATCCCCCATTTGACAACCCACTGTTGTCTTGTATGCAAAGCAGGTTCAGTGACATGCAGTTCCTGCATTTTCTTTGTTGTTTTCTGTCCCAAAAGAAGGCTTTTTATCAGTCCCCTTGAGTCTCAGTGACATGCAGTCCAGGAACCTGAACAGCAAATGTAATTTAGTACTTATTGCCAATTTGTCTCCCATGGTTCAAGGAATAATATCAGGGTGTATAAGCCATAATGGTCCATAGGACCAAGAAGAACCATGTCTCTTCCAAGTCCCAACAGCCTTTTGACAGAGTGTTGTTAGGCTATAAATGAGCTTGTCACTCAACGTACTTGTCTAGATGGTCAAGGACCACCAACATTTGCATGGGTTGCTCATTTATAAAATTCCAGGATTCCCAGAGTTGCTTATGAGTTCACAGCTAGCAAGCAAACTTTAAACACCATTGGAAGCTTGATTTGGTTCACTCTATAAAGAGGCTCCAGGTTTATTTGTTTTCATTACAATCCTCAAAGATTTGCAGATTTAAAGACTTTAAATCCAAACCTGGCAGAAGAAACTTTTTCAGTGTTGTGGGAACCAACCTGGGCCAACCTAGGGATCATAGCTGATCTTATGTTGCCAAGTCTCTACTACTACTACTTTTGAACAGTATTGAGTTTACCTAGTTCCAAACAATTGTTTGGAGGTTACATGTAACTTTCCAAATCCCATTCAATACAAAATTTATGTAACATATTATTTTTTATAAATATCTTCATCATGCTTAGAGAAATGTATTTCTATATTTTTCCAGTAAATATAATAGGTAATTTAGCAATTAAAAATTTTCTGGATATGAATCCTATCCAAGTAGTTCTAGACTTTTCGATAGTTCTTTACATAATCACTATGTGTTATTCATATGGTAATGAAGTTTGTGATTGCATTGAGCTTGTTAAAAGTTTGAACCAATCATGTATTACCTAATCCCCATCAAAAATTGAATATTTTTCTCTTCTGGGCCAGTCACTTTTTATTATTCATAGGTTAACTATCACCTTCACACCCATCTCATTAAGATTCAAGACTCTTTTAAACACTGACTAGTTTGAACCCCATGCCTAATGCACAGGTATGTGTGTATTTGACGGTACATATTATAAAATTACAATTACAAACTACATTTCCAAAACCTCATTATATATGACATTCCGCATGTATCCATCGGGACCCTGGCCGCTGGAAATCTTGATGTGTGTTCTGCTTGTGACCCGTGAGATAACAACATACAGCTGACCATGGGAATAGACCAGAGACGGCAAATATACGTTGAAAACAACAATAAAAGATTCTTCGAAATCAATGCATCTCTGGGCAAAGCCCAAAACCCTAAACACTACCTCCAACTTCTGTTTCTTCTTGTTTGCTCCCCCAAACCCCAACCCTAAATTCATCGCCTACCACATTTGCGATCCTTCAACGACTTCTCAAAATACAATGTGCATACGTACATACTCACTTTGCTGGCTCCAAAATATATCCATTTTTAGACATTGGTTAACCCTGTCTTTTGTTGGGCCCTGCCCCCACAGGGACAGGGACTATCGCATTGGATCCAACTTTTGGAAGCTTTACCTTATTAGAATCGGTTTCACATTTAGCGAACTGGTTTCGTTGATGAAAGCATCTGTATTCCACTCTTTCTCCGCCCCATTGGAATAAACAGACCATGACGAGATGGATGGATGACCGAACGGATGGATGATGGGACAGATGAATGAAATGATGCTTCACGACATCCTTTACTATATGTAATTATTATTATTTTCTGGTGTCCTATATGACCATATGGATTCATGGACACAATTAGTAATCTGACCCATGCTACCATTGGTCTTCAATTTTGGGTTTTGTTGGTGGGAGGCTTTTACAACATGGAACTTTTACATTCGGGTTTGGTCAATGACTCTTATATTTGAAGCATGGAAAATGGAATTGAAGCCACACCAATGTACACTAAAAACTTCACATTGATGATTGTAATTCGATAAGATTTTATGCCCCCACAAAATAGCATATAAAGTTCTATTAAGTTGCCATGTTAACAACCCTTATGATGTGACATTTTTTTCCTAAAATAAATTTGAACTACAACCCACTCACTTTGAGAACCAATTTTTTCAATTGCAATGTAGAAGTTATATTCTATACTCTCCTAAGTATCTATGATGGCGAAAACTGTCTAAATTCAATCAGATCTCAGAATTGGGTACTATTTGTCCAGAATTGAGCCCAACTTTTCTTGGGCACTTTAGGACTAAATGGCCTTGGTTTAATCCAATAACAGCAAAGAGCCAGCCAAGTTTACCATACAAAAGAAATTTAAATATCCTAATTTTGTAAGTTCCTAAGGTTTATTCATTTGCAACGCCAGAATCTAATGGAGAGCTTAAAGACCGCCTGGGATTTTTTGTAGAATAGTTGGGCTAGGGCACCTTACAACCCATAATTTTTCCTTAACTAAGGCTTGGCATTTCAAAACATGTGCATTACATTTTTTGAAACACCACAGAAAATAAAATATAAAAATGCTGCATGCCTTTATGCTCGTTATTGAGACATGTCTTTATCCATGGATTCAGCATTAACTGGCAATACCCTTTTTTAAAAATTGTGCCAACTGCCAAAATTTTGCAACAAACTGCACCAAAGCTAAAACCCATGTCTCAATCTGAGGAATTTTTTTCCCCAAAAAATGGCAAGGAATTCTTTGAAAACATTGGGAATCTGTGACAAAGTATTTTCTTTGTAATTTTTTGTCACCAAGTAGTGAAAATTTGCCCCCAAAAAAAACCACTTCAGTGCTCCTAAATTAAATAATACTTGAGTATAATATTTTTTGAAGATCAAGATCATCAATCACACTACAAATGATGAGGAAATTAGTGTTTTCCACAAAATTTTGACATCAAAAAATTTTAAATGAATATTCAGTCACCAATTCCTTTTTTTGAAATTGTCAAAGTATGAAAAACTTTGATTTTTTTTTAAAAATCACAAAGTACCATGAAGTTCTAGTAGATAGTCAAAAATATAGAAGGATCATGCTTTATTTTTTTCACTTTCATATCTTGTTTTAGATCACATTTGGCTAAATCTTCTTGGAATATGTAAACAGGTTGTCAATATGTACATTTTTTTAAAAGGCAACTGAGTAACAACCATGGTTACAAGAGAACTGGGACCCAACAGAAAACTGTTACTTGACCACTTACCATCCATCCATCCATGGTGTGCTGTGGGTTGCTGGTTCACTGCAGCCAAAGTGCAAGGGTTTACAAGAGAGGTGGATTGTGGAACTTTGGTAACTGGGTTGTGGTTCATCCACTGCAACGAAGGCATAAGGGGTTTCCAATGGATGGTGCACTTGTGGGTGCTGACTCACATAATCCATAAAATAAGAAGCCTACGTTGTACCCAGTTTACCATATTCAGGATTGTGGCCTACTAGCATATATACAGATACCCACGCTCATGGAAGGGGTATTCATCTAGTACGCTAATGGATTTGGTAATCTTTCTTTTTTCTTTTTTCTAGAAAATTACTGATTGAATTGCCAAATTTTCAAGCTACAAAATGCCAAAAGGGTTATAATAAGCTTGGGTCACTAGCTTCACCTTTCTTTTTCATTGTCACAATTGCACATCCTTCACTTGATTGATAATATGATCTCGCTCTTTGGTGAAGAATGGGATATAAGTGGGGTTGGGTTGGATTTTATGGATTTTGATGTTCCCAATATGTGTCCATCAAGTTTTGATAACTTTTCAAGTCCCAATGCACTTTCAATGAGTTCCCAGAGCATTTTCAACTTGTTCCCCAAGATGTTCCTAATAGCAACACACCACACTGTATTCCACAACCAAGTTGCCCAAAGTTGCACGCTTTTATAATCTTTTTGAAGTGGACCAAAGGGAAGCACTTCCATAATTTGATTTTGGGAGTGAAAACCAATGGTGGGGTTATAGGTTTTTTTTTATGTACCCTTTGAATAAGATATATTACCACCCAAAGTTTTTCATTAGGATTGGATCTATATATATATATAATTTAAGTGCATGTTATCATATATCCCTTTTGGGGGTAAAAATTAGCATGTATTTTTTTTAATCCAATCAAACACTACAACAAAAACATGGTTTTTATGATAGTGATATCAAGATTGAGATAACAATAAAATAAAGGTTAATAGTTTGAAATGAATGGTTGTGTTTGATATAACTAACAATACCAAATGTACATATGTTCATTTGATTAATAAAATTAGCTATCTACTCAAATCAAACATTAAGCTAGACATTCAATGAATGTAACACTTACATGGCATTGTCCAACTTGATTAATATGACTAAGATGAGTAAAATCATTCATCCATATATGATGCGTATATATTACATAATGCTAGTTTTTTAAGATGTGGAAATATTAAAATTGAAAAAATATGGTATATAATTATTTAAAATTTTGAATTCCTAAAACAAATGAAAGTACAATACAATTATCACTTTAAATTAATATTTATAATGAAGGCGTACTATTGAATTTTGGATTATTGAAATATTGAGTTTTTCATTTTTTTTGTCATTGGAAATTCAATAACACTTGAAAATTAAAAAATGAATTTTAAACTTAAGCTAAAAAATTGGGTGCATTTTGTGTTGCTAGAAATCCTTCAATGACTAGCATTTAATGAAATTAATTTTGTAACTTTCTAGCATAAGTTGTACAAGATATTGAATTTTGAATGATCTTTGTTATTGGAGATTCAGTAACACATAAAAACTCAATTTTTGGTGAAAATGAAATATAATTGTGGACTTTGGATTTTTAAAGTTGGGATGTGCTCCTAGTGCAATTGGAAAGCCTTCAATGATAAGGATTTGATGGTAGTGATTTTGTAATTTTTGACATAAAGAGTGAAAGATGTTAATTTTTTTATCAATGGAATTTCAATAACACATGAAAATTCAAGTTTCAATGAAATTTGTGAAATTTTAATTTCAAAGTTAAACTCAAAAAGTTGGGTGTGCTCCTTGTGTTTTTAGACAACTTTCAAATGGAAGTGATTCTATAATTTTTTTGACATGAGGTGCAAGACATATTGAATTTTGAATTACTTTTGGCACTAGAAGTTTAGTAACAAATGAAAACTCCACTTTAATGAAAATCAATTTTAAACATAGGCTCAAAATGTTGGACCATGTTTTGGTGTTTTTGGAAGAAGAAGATTTAATAGAGGTGAATTCATAATTTTTTGACATAAGGTGTAAAAGATTTTGAATTTTTGAAAAAATTTGTCACTAAAAATTCGATAACACACGATAACGCATTTTTGTGAAAGTGAAAATTATATTACAAACTTAGGCTAAAAAATTTGGGGCACTCTCTTGGTATTGTTGGAAAGCCTTCAAAGGCTAAAAAACATGTACAATTCATAATATTTACTTAAGAACACAAGCCACATTAATTCAAACAAAAAAATAAATGAGGCAATTGGTCCTTCACTCCTAATATTCAAAGAGGTTATGAGAGCTCCACTTAATGCACCCATAGCCTTTATGGCATGCTTGGAAATGCCATAAAGGCCTCCAATACCTTCACATTTTTTTACTTTTACCCTAAAATTTTGAAAGTTGGTGCAACAAGATGTGTGGATTTTAGTTTTGGTAGACAAGGAGGTTTTTAGAACATAATAAGGGGAGTAGGAGGAAATAGAAGAGAAGGTGGCAATTAAAATATGGCTTTGATGATGGAAAATAATGTAGAACTAAATAATATGTGTCTATTACAAGAGATGAAGCAAAAATGAAAAAAAGTTTTGAATCTACTACATTTTATTAGCAACACTATTATAAAATTTACATCATGTTTTGGTTGTGTGGGAAAAAAGTTGTCAGTATTAACTTGAGATGTGATTGATTATGATTTTTCTTCCTTATTCTTGTAGGCAAATTTTCTTAATTCACAATTATAGTAGTTTTGCCCACAAACATCATGTTATCATTCTAGACACAATTATTCAAGAAAGGTTTAGGTTCCAAATGATGTGTTTGCTTGTTTAACGACATGATCTTTGTGGACATGCACAAACAACTATAAAATGGAAACTATGGAAGGGGGTAACCAACCATTATAGTAAATAATGAAGACCAATATATGACACCCTTGCTATTTTTTCCCTCTATGTGGTTCGAGTAAAGCAAAATGAATGATTGAACACTTCAAACATATTTAGGTTACATAACCTCTTTTTTTTTCTATTGTTATGATTCAAAAGGCTTTACTTTGGGACAATTTGCAAGGTACATGTTTTTATAGGCTACCTTTTTATTGATTTCAAAAAAATGATGGAAAAAAACAACTCTACCATCACACAAGGATAACAAAGGTTAATTAAAAGGTGCCTCTAGTTGTTATGTTGGATGGAATTTCCCATTAACACAAAGAACTCTTCTTGAGTTTTTCACTCAATCCTATTCTATGTCATACTTGCATGCTACTTGTCTTTGTTTCCAAACTATGGTTCACAATAGAACTTTTCTTATTTGGTAACAATACAATAGGAGCAATATCTTTCATGTATGTGTTAGGGCATGTGTTACTAGCCCTATTGTAAGGAGTGATTATTCCAATCTCAAAGTTCTCCTACTAAGAGTTCCATTTTGCTCCCTTTTCTTTTGTCTTTTTTACATTGTCTTTCAATGGCTTCCTTGCATTTTAAAAAAGATAGTCAAGGCTAGCCTTTAGAAGTGGAACCATGCTCACACCCACCATCGCCTAAAGACATGTCCCTAAGAACCAACCTCAAAACTTGGCTTGTTCCAAATCTCATTAAAACCCATGATCATATTCTTTATGAAATTATTGTCATTTTCTTTTTGGTTTAAGGTGTTTGCAGTTGGTGAAGGTGCATGTGAAAATATTGATAATAGGGTAAAAACATGATAATAGGTTCTAACAACACCTTCCTAAATTTCTATGACTAATCTTGATATGTTGATGTGACAACACAAATTGGTCTAAAACTCTTGAGATAATGCTTAAATTGTGTATTTACATTGTTTCACTATGTTGAAAAACATTGGTTACAAGTTTTAAAATGTGTTGAAACGTATTTTATATTCATTGGATTTATTTCAAACTTATTCAAATGTTAAGTTGAAATATTAAAAACAATTGCATAAACACAACACATATTTTCAACATCAATTTAATTTATGAAAGTTGTAAACATATTTACACTGTGCCAAAAGGTGGCATTTATAACTTTGTGATTACAAACCTTAACATTAACATTTTTTAATGTAGGTTAACCAAGGTCCTACATTGACCTAGATTAATTTTGGCCACCTGCCAAATCTAGCTTAGGCTAATTAAGGCCTTCATGGGCTATCTGTAAATTAGTCTCGTTAAAGCTTAAGCTATTTATGTTAAACTTAGGATAAACTCATAGGTTAAACCTCAAGACTATTTACTTAAAAGCTAGGCATGGGCTAAATCTATAGGTTAAATTTATAAACTAAATTTAAAAGGTGAAAATGCAATAAAAGGAGCCACATGCTACAAGGTTAAAGTCCTTTCCAAAGATTGCATTTGACACATGTGGTATTCATGTGTTGGTCAATTTTCTTAATTTTTACATTTTTCATGCCTAGTTTACAATTGTGTTTTGAATATAATTATTTTTTACTATATCTTGATCTATATATATATATAATGCATCCACTTTTTAATTAACACAAAAAAATGACTTTTGTTCAAGACACATCTTCAATTTTGAAAAAAAATGGTGCATATTTGATAATGAAAAAGGATGTTTAAAAAAAAACTATTGTGACAATTGTTTTGAACATGCAAAAGGACTCTTGAAACATCATCAATCTACATCAAGTTTTGAAAAATGAAACTTTATAAGTAATGGAACTTAAAAAGAAAACGAAATTTAAAATCCAATTTATTATGCTCCTTTTGTGATTTTTCAAAGATACAAAATTACAATTTTAAGTAATTACGATACACCTTGTGGCTCTTTTTATTGTGTTTGTACCTAAAAGGCTAAACTTAAATGTTAAACCTAAGTTAAACCTATAGGCTAAACTTAAAGCCTAAACTAAACCTAAACTTAGATACTAAATTTTTAAAAACCTTGATTAAATTTAGGCTAAACCTAAAGGCTAAAATAAAGGTTAACCTAAGTTAAACATAAAGGTTAAATCTAAGGATTAAACTTGAGTTAAACTTAGAGGATAATTTTAAGGTTAAGTTTATAGGTTAAACCTAAATTAAACCTAAGATAAACCTAGAGGTTAAAGCTAGGTTAAATTTAGAAGTTAAACCTAAAGACCAAACCTAGGCTAAATTTTTAAATTAAACCTAAGCTAAATTTAAAGGTTAAATTTAAGCTAAACTTTAAAACTAACCTAGACTAAACCTAAAGGATAAACTTGGGTTAAACCTAAAGATTAAACATAGGCTAAACCTAGAAGTTAAACATGGTTTTGAAATAAAACCACATGCTTTAGTCATGTAGTTGTGCGCCTCATGATATGATATAATCATGTAGTTGTAAACATGATTAAATTGTGTTACATATCAAAGACATATTACATGATTAAAACTTAATGACCAAAAAAAAAATTATAAATTATAAATGCCACCTTTTGTCATATGTAAGATTGATTATATGCACAAATTGGTTTTTGTTAGTGTGTTTTTTCACAACATAAAGGTGAACTTCTATGCATTGATTTTTGCAACACGTGGTGCTATAAAAAAGAAAAAGAATTACAATGGTAGCATTTTTTTCACAATCCATGTATTTGGTTTGTAGAAAAAAAATGTTAATATGATCATAATGATATATTCCATAGCAAATAGAAGAATTTTGGATTACCCAAGTGATCATTCATTTTGATAAACATTGTTGTGCACCTTGCTACAATTGTGATTTTGTTAATTGATGGCTCTAAATGAATATTGTAAAAGGAAAGTTTTGAACTTTTTTGCCATATTTAACACATGAAATCTTGAGTATTCTCACGAACTATTACACCTTGTTGTTAAGTAATAGCAAAAACACACAATTTTGTATTGAATTTTTTTGGAATTATTGTTGTAGACATTTGACAACTTGGATCTAAACAAACAAATTGGTTATGAGCTTTTTAACTTCCAATCACCATTGTACTTTTGAATTACTCGTTAAATTTTGATTTTTTCCAATTATCTCAATCAATCTTAAATAACACATGGTTAAAAGTTCAAACATTTGAAATTGTAAGTTTGAATCCATTGTTGGTTTAAATCCACATGAGTAATAATGACTTAGAAGACAAAACCTAAATTGAAAGGTAATTGTAGGTTACATTGAACAAAATAGGTGCAATCACAATCCAACGAGCCAAAAAGGGCGTGTTGAACTTCAAAGAAAAACAATCAAAATTGGATAAATATTTATGTTTTGCCATTTAAAGCCATGGCAATCATGGCAAGTTATTGTTTTTTCATTCATTTGAATGTCAAGGAATTCAAATCAAAATCCATTTGATGAAATTTTAAGTTTAAGTTTTGATTTAGGACCTCTAAAAGTTAACAGCAACACATCGAATAGGAGTCAATTTTGCAAAGGACTATCAAAAGGATTAATATAATAAAACAGATTTGATGTGAAAAAAATTAAGAGGATAAAAACCTATTAACCACATTTAAAAAAAACTCATACCTTAAAATGGATTGTCCCAATGACAATTTTTTTTTAAAATTATAAATTGTTACATAATTTTCTTGGTCACAAAATGGGACTTGTTTGTGTAAAATTAGCACATGAATTCTTTCATGAATGGAAAAATCACAAGAAAAAAAATTTAATGGTCAATCCCATAAATACTTGTAATAGACCATTTCAAATTATTTTTAAATGAATATGGATTTTTCTCCCATAATGTGTTTATACAATGCTTTTGAAGATTTGGGACACAACACTTTGCATGTTGATAACACTTAAGGTCAAAAAATCAACTAAAGAAATATCTTATTTGTGAAATATCAAAGCATATTGCAATTTATTTTTCTAAATGGAAAATCCTTCTTCACATTAAAATTGATTTTTTACAATACCAATCTTTAATAGAAATGTTCTAAAAAGAATTTAAAATGATGTTTCAAATTGGAGTCAATGTATTTAATAAGGTGTTTGGCAACAAATGAACATGGCTATGTGAGGAACAATAAAAGCCACAAGGGGCACTTCAAATTTGTCAAAGAAAAGCAAAGTTATATAAAAGTTTGCAAATTATAAGCTAGTACAAACAAAGATCGCCTTATAAAAAATTTGTTAAGACTAGAAGATTGCTCATAAAAAGTGATCCCATTTTTTAAATTTTACGTTTGGAGTCTTCAAAATAATTTTGTATAAAGTTCTTAGTTTTTTAAACCCATTATGTTTCATTTGTATTTTCCTTGTTGTTTATTAATTCTTTGAGTGCATGTTTTTGTGTATTCCCTTCTTTTGTTTTCCCCTTGTTTTGTTGTTTTCACTATTACAAAACCTTGGTGTTTATGCCCCTAGCATTATGATTATAATGACTAACATGATTAAATTGACTGAAACATTTAGTCAAATCGAACAATATCAACTACAAATGGACCAAGTTATGCTTATGTGGTGTTAGTGCCTATTATGGTGTGACTAATTTAGTCAGTCCATAGTTAACATGGCTTATTACACATTATAATGCTAGATTTTAACTATTAAGTCAATAAATAGTAAGTAAATAAATAAATAATAAGTAGGTAAATGGATAAATAATAGGTAGGTGGGTAGCACTACACCAAAACTTGACTTTCATGACTATGACACTTTCTGAATATTTCTTAAATTTAGTCATGTATTCATGTGTTAGTCATGATTATGACTTTAGGACTAGGTACAATATGATTAACTACTTTTAAACATATATGTGATTATTTATGACTAAAGTTATAATAGGACTACAAGATATAAAATCCCTCTTCCCTCCTCATTAAATTTTGACCAATTTCAATTTTGGTCATTTACATTAACTATATGGATAACTAGATAGATTAAGCTAGGTATGTAAACTAGGTTGGGCTCGTCTAAGTGGCTTACCTAACCTAATGCATCGGCATACTTACATAACCTAGTGTACCTACTTAATTTAATGTACCTACTTACCTACCAAAGTTAGACTATGTTAGGTTAAACTAGGTGGGTAGGTAGCTATAAGTTAAGCTAGGTACCTAAATTAGTTATATAGGCTAGTTGGTTAGGTTAGGCTAAGTAGGTTGCTATGCAAAACTAGGCATTGGTCAATGTACACACCTAATTAACATATTGTACCTACTTAGCTTAACATACTTATTGTTTTAATTTATTGTACCTAGATAAGTTAAACTATGTTAAGTGGGTAGGTAGATAAGCTAAATTAGACTAGGTAGGTAACTAAGCTAAGTTGGGTTAGCATCAACATAAGCTAGGTTAAACTAAAACAACGTAGGTAGGTTGGTAGCTAATATTAAGTGGGTAGATGGTACCTACTAACCTATAATTTTATTTTTATTAGCTACCTACATCCTACATACTTATTTACCTATTACTTATTTTTAAAAATAATTAGTAGTGTAAGAAGATGTGAAATAAACACATGTTCATAATAATAGGTTGACAAAATTTTAACATCATATGAATGTGGTGCTTTGGTTAAGGACTTGGTTTTTCATCCATGTGAAGGTGAAGAGCTGAAATCCTTATACATGCAACCTATATGCATGCATAGTGCATTAATTTAACTTAAAGCTAGCCTAGATTAAAAGGTCATGCTAGGATAGGGTAAGGTAAGGTGGGTAGGTAGGTAAGTTAGCTTAACATTAGGTAGTTTAAGGTACATGTTAAGGTAGGCTAGGTAGATGTCACATGTCATGTCTATAGTCATATGTCAATCATGTGTAATCATATGTATAGTTGTATGCTTAGTCATATATGTAATCATGAAAATAGGGTTTTGGCATAAGATAGGTGGGTAGATAATAGGTAGGTAGGTATGTGGATATGTAAATAGTTTATAAGTAAGTGTAGTGAAATGTTTGCCATTCACCTACCTAGTTCAATCTTGATTCATGTTTATAATTATGTGTATTAATGACATATATGTTGCCTAAAATCATAATGTGTGAAATTCAAATATAAGTGTGTTTTCAATTTTTTTTCTATAACATTATTTGTTATCATGTGAAATGGTGGTTGAATGGTTAATGCCTTGGTTTGTTGCTATGAAGGTGAGGGTTTCAATTCCTTGTAACACCTTGTTCATACTTTAAGGCCTACAAGAGGCCCACATGCCTAAAGGATGCCTACAAATTACTTACATGCCTAAAGGAGGAAAGGCTTATGTACATGCTTAGGGGGTATACATCCTGAAAAATTGTAGTTTATTGATAAATAATTTTTAATGATAATTACTTTACTTATATTATTTATGGTTTAACATCAATTAACACCTATGTTATCTTAAGTCAAAATAAACATGCCACATCACCTAACAATTGTTATTATATAATCAAATTAAATAAGCCATGTCAATTAATAATTGCTACTTTTTAATCAAAACAAACATGTCACCTAAACATTACTAGTCATTTCATCATTATTTGAAATGACTAGGTTATTAAGTATTGTCAAATTTGTTTGTTGTAAATGACTTGCTCATTTTGATTGTATCATCTTGTTTTGCTATCCAAAATGACATAAAGACATTGATTTGTAGTAATATTTGTTGCTACAATTAGAGTTAAAGGTCAATTCCCCCATAGGGTGCAAGCAAAGTAAAGTAAACAGTTCACTCCTAAGTGTCAAAAAACATTACATGTCACCATGAATTTTTTTTAATGTATTGAAAGTAGATTTTCTTTTTGGTAAAAAAATTAACATGATGATAATCGTTCATTTTATATTTAAATGTTGAAAAACCCCATCTTGAAAGTAAAATTAAGTAGAATTTTTAAAAATGTTTCTACTTGCAAAAAATGTCCAATCTTACAAAATGGGCTACATGTAAATGAATTATTAATTTTTAAAAACATTCAACTTAGTGTAACCCTAAAAGATACTTATGCATTATCAAATTATAGATGTTATAATCATAATATATCAAAATTTTAATATGAAATAGGTTTGAACACCATTTGACCTAGTTAATTTGAAATGTACTTTCAAGCTACTTTTATGATATCAAAGTTGTTTAAATTTTGTGTCCAACTTCCCATAAACTAAATGTAGGGACCTATGGCTTTATATTTCTACTTCAACATATTTTGAATCTATTTTCTTGTGTCCATATCAAAAATTGTTCCATTTTTTAATTGGATTTTGGGTGGACTACTTTTTTTTTCTACTTATTTTGCCAACGCCCCATATAATAATGATTTGAAGTATTCATTAACTAATTGGTTTGCATTTTTTTTATAGTACTAAATAAATGAATGTGTCATCCTCATGAATTCCAATGGAGGTAAAGGTTGTGCATGAATCATATATTTTGTCAAGTTCAAAGGTGGGGCATGTATGCATCATCATTAGCACATCCCAAAACATTGCATATTCATTATGGTTCCATCAAGCTTAGTAAAGGGTGTTCATTTACCATATCCAAAGGTAGCACATGGTCCTCCACTCCACATTTCAGAAGATGAAATTGGTTACATTATGTTGCGGCCTTGGAAACAATTCATACATGTAAAGATCATACACAATATTTAAAATGCAATCCATAATTTGAAGTTCTATCATGATACAATGTATTTTTTTTGACTTCATGCAAATATTAACATTTTGGGTTGCAACAATGTTTATTTGTGTATGTGCATTGTGTGTGAATGTGGATATTTTCTTTCAAAGTAGATAATTAGTTTAGGCATATGTATGTACCAAATTTAATGCATGGTTTAGGAAATAATTTAGGTCAATCTCGACCTAGCTTATTGAAAAGTAAAAATACACATATAAATAATAGACATCCGGCATGTCATTTTAGTCAAATTTAGTCAAAATAGATTTATCATGTGGCATGTGGCACCCAAGCATTGGCACACATATTAGTCAAAATAGATTGCCATGTGACACCAAAACATTAGCACACTTGTAATTAATCAAGTTGGTCAAAACATACATGCCATTTGACAACCATGTTAGCACAAACATTAATCAAGTTAATCACAATAAACATGCCATTTGATAACCATGTTAGCTAACCACTTAGTCATGTCTTTCAACAAGGGCACATACAGTTCAATCAAAACAAATGATTAATAAGCATTTGATCATAACGAACTTTCAAATCCTTTTTATTTCATTTCACATCTATAAAATACAGTTATTTGAACAATTGATTCACAACATGGAATGACAACAAAAGATCAAAAACTTCCCTTAGAATAACTCCACCAATATCCAATATTTGGACTTCCAACAATATTTTTCACAAACAAGATGACTTACTATTTCCCATGCACCACCCATAAACATGAAAATGATAGTAAAAGTTTGGGAGACTACTTGGAACCAATTTGGACCAATCACTATATGTAACTAATCAAAAGTCATTGTCATAATCAATCAAGAATAACTATCATGCTATATCTAATCGATCAAGAACAACTATGATACTTATCCTAACCTTCTCATTTGGACGTCCTAGAAGCATATTTGCCTCCAGGTACCAATCTGTTGCACATGTCCAAGGTTATGCATAGGATATTTTATATCTGCTTACATATCTTAGGTTTTGCTCCTCTTCAAGATATATCGATTCTGAGAAAATAAGTTAAGGTAATTTATATACCATATGCATATTTGGTCAAAAGATATGCATGCACAACATTTGGTGCAAACTTCTATTTGAGGGAGAGTCCAAATATGATTTTTTTTTGTAAAAACTGTGATGGGCCAAGCAAAGTGGCTCATTGCAAAGAAAACCAACAAAAGGTGAACTTTGAGATGCATCCACAACTAATTTGATAGAACTAACAACAGGTCCGTACCCGCAATATCTAGACAAGAAGACACCTTGCAAAGTGTCTTGAGAGACCAGATTTGGACTATTGTATATGGCTCAATTTTCTAAACTGGCTGAGAAACTGGCAATCCTTGTAAATAATTGCAATCTGACATTAGATTTTATTTTGGGTAAAGCTTGGTTTCTAGAATCCAACAGCAGACTAAACTTAAACCATTCCTAATCTTTCTAATAATTCTCGAGGTAGGAACATTATGAACTAACCCCAAGGGATTTGAATGAAAGTTTGCAGTCTTGTGGGTTGGCAATCTTTAGGGGGCTCACGCATAGCATCTGCCACTGGTAACCAACTACCACTGATGAGTGCAAAGCTAATTCAGACTAACTAATTAATTCTCTGGTCTCCAAAAACAAAGTCATGTCTAGAATCTTATAAGTTACATATCAACTTTTGGACGCATATAACTGAAATGAAAGCAAGTCGAGTGGATCTGATGGCTTTGACTAATTAGTTCAGGCTCACTCGCAGGAAGCATATGTGATAATAAGGATCACAACAAGAGAATCTGTTCACGGCTCCCAAAATACAACAGACAAGGATTGCATGCACTGCTCTAAAGTCTCTCATCAAAGGGGTGAGTAAAAACAGTGGCAGTTTTTTGTTCTTTCACAGTCAGTACTCACTTATTCAGCACCCTTTCTGCTGCAAAGCCAACACAGTCCTGGCTTATTAGGGTTCTCTTGACAAAAATATGCTGGCACCTCTGGACAAAAATGATAAATAAAAATCCAATAAAGAAAATTGATGGTCGAAACCATCACAGGGGAGACAAAAAGGGAAGGCCAAAAGACAAACAGCCCGCAGGAACCAAAAAAAGGAGAGAGCTAGTCCCTCTCAGGGAGAGAGACAAAAACAGATCAGTGGGATTCCAGGCAGCTAGAACTCGTTCCCCGCCCCCACCCACAATTCCAACCATATTTGAACCGACTTTTGTAGTTGGGTCAAATTTCTCCTTCATTATGCAACTAGCTCATACACTCCTGAATGAAGAAAAACTAGTGACTGTATGTTATGATCTACAAGATTGGGTAGCTTTTGGGCACATCTGAGCAATGTTTTGTTTAGGTTTTTGTCAGTGTTGGGTGCCTCCCAATAGGGCAACAGTAGAGAAGAAAATGCAAACCCATCTTTCTATAACTGAAAGGAAAATGTTGAGACATGTCAAAAGTGAATGCAATTCTTAAGCCAGTTATTGACATAGTAAAGCTTAGTCATCCATAAATATTGAAGTGACCAGAGAAATAATTAGGAGATAGAGGGGTGATAGAGAAAATAATGAGACTATAAAGGGAGACGTATTGTTACTTTATGGTCCTTCCATCAAATCACATGATGAAATTTAGATGATTGAATTTGCTTTTTTCTCAAGATTTCCTTTAGAAAAAGAAAAGGGCCCAAATTAAAAGTTTTTTTTTTTTTTTTTTTCTGAAAAAAATTGCTGGTCAAAATTGAGCCACTTTTAGCATGCACTCACCCTTTTTGAATAATTTGTTGAATATCAATTTTGATGAAAAATGGTTGTGGATGAATTTCACTCATTATGGATGACACATATGTGATGATACATAAATTTCATCCTTTATTATAATGATGGATGTGATTGATGGTTTTCACCTGTGACAATGAGCTAAACGTGGATGGATGATCTTCATCCATGAATGACAAGCTCAACTACATGAACTAACATATAAATATCTTATCTCTTTTTTAGATATGTTTAGACATTCAAGAAATGCTTTAAAATCTATTATGGGTCATTAGATGTCATCCATGATTTTCTTAAAACATGAAGTTGGTCTTGAAAACTCACATGGTACAAATTTACCACTAACACAAAAATTCACTGGCTCAAAGTATTTGTATTCGTGAATGAACAGTAATGTTTGTTATGCTCATTCCAATATTTGCGGCATTTAGTATAACCTTCATTAAGTTCAGAAGAAAGACTGTGAATTCATAAAATTTGTAAATAATTTACATAAAAAATGTACGCTGTACTTGGAGATTCAAAACTACATCATTAGAATGTTGGAAAGAAAGGTTCAAATTTATTAGATTCAAATTAAGCTTGATTAAGGTGTTTTTCATAGCATGTGGCTGCACATACCATTTTGTTTAAAAGGTCATGGGAGCACTATTTGCTATTGCTACATGTGTAAGCTCATCCATGCGAAGGCACAACAACACATCATTCCTTGACACTAGTGCACAAATCAAAAGCTCTCAGTCCATTGGCAACAAGAAGTATTCCTACTACTCTATCATACATCATTTTGAAAATTCAGACTTCAGGGCCTATCAGTGACTATAATGGTGCACATATTTCAACTCTCAAAATGGAATTTTGAAACAATCCACAAAAAGGGACTTTAAACAAGTGTTTGCATGTATGTTGTCTTTTGTATATCCTCATGTAAGGATATGTAATTTTTTTCAATTTATTTACTCATCATGTAAGGGTATATTAACACTCAATTCTCTAGTAGATGGGTAGGGTCTAGAAACCCCCCTATCATATACCCCTTTTGGGGGTAATAAAAGGGTGTTTATTTATTTTATTTTAATTGAAAAAATGTCCACATTTTGGATTCTACAAAACAATTTAGAGACCGAATCCAATGCCAAAATGCAAGAATCAAAATGTTTGATTCATCTTGATTAAAGTAAACATGCTTACAAGAGAACACTTAGTGTATCAAAAGACAATGACATCATGACTTACATTCAATTGTTGATGCACATTGAAGCTAATTTTGAGCTCATCTCTGAGTGTTGTAGTAGGCTTTTGAATCATTCAAATTTGGTTAAGTAATGTGGAAGTTATGGTCCAAAAAAAAGGAAGGGGTCTTTCACTTAACATAAATCCTTACCGCATACTTACCACTGATAACATGTGCACTTTTACACATGTTAATGGTCCTCAATTTTATTCCATATGGTTTGCTCAGAGAACTCCCCTTCTCAGCTATATATATGGACCAAAGGGAAGACACTCTATCTTCACATAGAAACTTCTATTTTTGGGAGCTTTCCAAGTTACAATTTCTTTACTTTTGCTTGATTTTGTGAAAGGTTGAAAGGCTCATTCCCACCCAAAAGAAGAAGAAAGGAACTTGGGAGGCACCCCATCTAATTAATAGAACTAACCTAGTTTAGGGTTTAGGTCATACTTGCCCTAATTTCTTTACCTAGATGTCAAAACATATCCAGCTTTGGATATGAATTTTTTTTACACATCCAAGGTCACGAATAAGATGTAATTTTTAAAATTTACGTACCACTAGGTATGCCCTTCGTGAGAGTATATTGATTTTACACAAATAAATTAAGATAAATGATATACCCTATTCATACCCAGTGAGTATATTTGCGTAAAAGATATACTTGCACACAACATCGCTTTAAACCTGTTTTACTTCTACTCTACTTTTTAATGAATCTGTGCAATTAGTTGAATACATAATTTATTTCTTTCAAAACATGGATGAAAAAGTATTTTCCTTTTGTTCAAATGTCATAGTCTTTTATACACAAATGCACACAACTTTTTCATTATATATATATATATATACCGAATTTTGCAAGTTGGGTCAATAACGTTAGTGTATAAGATTAAGCTGGCTATTGACAATTGTATCAAATTTGGTATTAAAGCCTGAACCAGCTTGGTCCCCTGTTTTGTAGGTACTTGGTCTAATACCAAATGACTCCTGTATTAAGGTCCAGAGGAAATGGGGATATAGTAGCCCACTGGTCTGGTATTAGGTTTAAATATCAGTCTTCGTACTATTTACTAAGAAATTGTCCTCCTGAGTCCTCACTCTTCTAACATGAATATATGTGTAGTTCTTTTGTGAGCTATGGCAGCCTTTTCCCTATGGCTAGCTTTTTTCAATAGCCACCACTCTTTCATCATGGATGCCTCCTCCTATCTTTTTGTGATTATCATACATGGCTGGCACTCCAAAAGCAAACTTCAATGAAACACATGTTGCCTATTATAACAATATCATTATTGATTAGGTTTGTCACCTATTAAAACATACCTACATACCTACATTCATACCAATGCATCATCAATTTGCAATGCACATTTTAGACAGGTCAGGTTCCAGGTGTAATATATATATATGATACAATGCTAACACGAATGGTTTTTTTTCCTCAATTTTGTGATGTTGTCATGTTGGCAATCATCCTCAAGGAGATTTATCCATGTTTGGCTATAGACCAGCTATGAAAGTAGAAATTTACTAAAATCCTTTTATGTCCTGGTTACTTGCTTGAACATGTGTAGAAACATAGCAATTTTTTAGAACTTTTTTCAATTTTTGATGATTTTTTTGAAAAAAATTGGAATATTTGACATAGCATTATTTTTTTGAAAAACTATTTTGCCACTTGTAAAGAAACACTGACCAAACGAGTTGCCACCATAATGGTCTTTCACTCACTAATATTCTGGTTTTTTTTTTTTTTTTTTTTTTTTTATTTTTTTTTTTTTTCTCTTAAATTTTTTTTTTTTTCTTTTTTTTTTTTTTTTTTTTTTTTTGGGTTTAATTTTCTTCTTCTTGTTGTTTTTGGTTGTGGAGTCTGCACTCTGCCTGAGGGTTTTTAGGTTCCTCCAACAACCACAATGTCACAAGCAAGCAAGTGGGTGGCAGAGATCTACCTAGTATGAAAAACCTGAGTCAACTTTCTTCATAATCCTTTCATCCATTCCTAATAACACAAAAACACTTACTTAGGCACTTTGGGAAAATTTAAAAATTTATATAAAAAAAACCTGTGTGTACTGGTTCCTCTTTGTAATGGATTTGTCCATTTTTTTCCATATATATATATGTTTTTTAAAAAATATTTATAAGAAAAAACTCATGCAAGGAAACATAGTTACCATGTCTATATATGTGTACCTAGTGTACTAGAAGTTACCCCCTAAAGCTCAAACTTCCTTCATCCATACAACTATTTAGCCGAATTTGGAGATGTTCAAAATATGGAAGTAAAAAAATATTAAGCACCCTTTCAAGTTGTAGGCAGTTTTGGCATTTATTTATTTATATTTTTTCGAATTTTGGCGAAAAAAGGGAATATGTGAGAAAAAAATCCTTTTCCAAAACCTTTTTCACAAAATGACAAAGTCACCAAAATAAAAATCACTGGTAAGATTAGGTGAAATCAGGGTCATGACTGGCTAGCACAAGAGTTTATAAGAAAATAATTTTGATTAAGTTCAAGCTTTAAATAGTGTGAAGTTGAGTTTGGACATGTAATAACATCCTTTAAGAGGATCCTTAAAGAATTATGATTGGCTTTTATTGACTTATTATAATGTTTGGGGGTAGATGAGGGTGGATCTTCTTCCCCTCCTCAACTAAAAAGCTAAGAAATCTTACAATTACTTGTGGAGATGAGGCGCAAGGCTGAAGACCAGTTAGGCATTTTGTGGAGGCTTATGTAGCAGCTTGCTCTTTTTTACCGGTGAAGTTTTTGCCAAAAAGTGAAATTAAAATTTGAAAATGAAATGATTTTGGAGGTTTTCAATTGCCAAAAGTGAGGAACAAAAGAAATTTAAAATCATCAGATTTCTATATTTGGTTTTTCCAATGTCTAACCAAAATCTAGAAAGATGATTATCTGGCTTATAGCCATATTTGGCGAAACCTTCATAAGGAAGATTACCATTTTCTCAACATCTTCCTATGAATGATGGTCACTTTGGCTACAAACAAAAACTCCTAAGAAAAACACTGCTATGTAATTCACTCAAATTGCATAAGTTCATCCCCATGGGCCATGAAAGCCTAAACTATAGCTGCCTGAAATGGTGGGTCAAAGCTGGGCCCGGGGCAGCAAAAAAATTCAGCTGGCTAGCACCATTAGGGAAAGATCAGCTTTAAGTCTGAAGAGAGGATGACTTTACGGATAACTTTATTATACGAGCCACCATGTTGAAAAGTCTTTCATAACTAGATTTCAGGAATGCACTTGAAATTCATTGTATTCTGACTTTCATACCAGTAGGACAGTTTTGTGTTTGGAAATCAATGTGTGAAAGAAAAATTTCTTGCACTCAGGAGGCTCTAAACCAGTGTGGAGTGGTTCTCTCTTTTTCCAAGGAAGAACTGGTGAGTTAGGGTTGGGTGATATCAAACCCTTGATTGGCAGTTGTCACAAAATCGAAGAACTACTTTTGACTTGAAACCTTCATTCTCGCAAAATCAAAGAACCCGTCAAATAACCAACCACCTCAAGCCTTCCATCTTTGTCAATTCTTTCAACAAACCCACCTATTCCTTGAAAAAAAATTCAAAATCCCAAAACTGGTGGTTCTTTTGCCTTAAGTTTTTTACAAAAACAAGGGATTCTTTGATTTGGAAATTTATTCAAAAAACACAGAACCTGAAGTTATAATGTTATCAGAGAGCCGCCCCCCAATACCTGCTGATCTAAACTCTAAATACATGACTTTAAAGTCTTTTGTTTGAGCAACGCGACTGGTGCTCAGTATCCGACCCTCCAACTTAAAATTGGATGAAGGAAAGTCAACAATGCCAGTTTGGCTTAGCAAAATAGTTTTGCCCCACCACTTTTGCACAGTTTGCTGAGGCTGGTAAAAGGCACAGTAAAGCCTTACACTTGCCAGAGAAGAGTATAATAAGTCTGATCTGACTGCTGCTCCTGGTTTTTTTCTCATTGGCTAATCATAATGATTGGTCCAGGTGATTTGCTATTAGCAGTCTCCCACCTATTTGCAGTCCCAGTTTTAGTTTTGTGGGTGGGGTTGGAAAAAGGAAAATAACTGAACTTAGATGTGAGATATCTTTCTGCAGGGTTACATACCAGCACTGCACTCCTGGACATGCTCCAAGGCGGATCAGATCATGAACATAGTCGGTGCGCAGGAAAACATGTATTACATCTAGGAAGCACCCAAGTGGGCTGATACAAACAAAACTAATACGCCCATGAAGAGAGATCTGGAGAGTCTGGGGCACAAACTCAAATCATATCCCCTTGAGATCATCTAGTTTATGTATAATCCCAATGTTCTAGTTTCATCTATCCCCTTGAGTGAAGAGTGCACAGATTAGTTTACTCCTAAATTTTAATCATTTAAACCCTCCAATGAGGAGAGGATTAATACAATGCAACCAAAATACCCCTATTATCCCTTGGTGTGAATCAAGCTTTAGAGAGGCCTCACAACCCCTAACCATCCCTAACTGAAGAAACAAAATGCTGATTCTCGACAAAATCAGAAGATCCTTAAACCCTAAATCCGGACGTACATACTTTGGCACACTAACAATTGTAGTTAGTCAAATTCTCCTCATCTGCCACCATATGACAGGAGATTACACCACACAAGTTCCAACAAAACCGCACACATACTAACTTGTCCTTCCTTCATCATCTATATACATAGAGCTTTTGTATTTGGACTCCACGACCCCCATTTTGTCTTTGAATGAGCAATTATAATATGTAGAAGCAATTGATTAATTATATATATATAATTAATCAATTGCTTCTACATATTATAATTGCTCATTCAAAGATATATATATATATATATATAGTGTTGTTATTAACCATGGGTATCATATAGGTTCTTGTTCACCTGAAGGCAGTTCTACTCACCTAGCAGTCACCTATTCTCCTACTTGCTTCCTTCTTGCAGGGCATATCCATTACAAAAGTCGGTTACCAAGGTGAAACCCAAGGTCAATTCAGGTGAGGTTCATCCATAACCAAGTCATAACTGGCTTCCAATGGGATGTTGCACTAGTAGCTGTTGGTACACTATGGCCTTAAGTTTTAACACCATTGCCACAGCACTTTTCTTCCTAGTGCCGTCAAGTCATGTGGACCGAGGGCAAACCTGCACTCACACTGGGACCTTCACCTTCAAGAGTGGGGCCTTTTAGTCACCATATTCAACCAAGGAAATGTCAAATTTTGACTGAAAGGCCTTGATTTAGGCATAGGATGGGGATTTTAGCATGGTTAGAAGCAACCTAAAAAAACATCAGGATTTTTACCATGGTACCAGTGTGGGTGCTTATTCACCCAATCCATGTGGTGAGTATATATCACACCGTCATGTCCAAACCACTTCGACTCAAAATGACCCACTTATGAGACTCTGTCTGCAGAACAAAGGATCCCAGAATCAACTCAGTCTCCACAACTCTCACAACTACTGCTTGAAACAGTTAAAGGGTTCATAGTAGGGCTCCGTTCAGGGTCCATTCACAATGAATGGTTAGGTATAAGGGTTCACAGTAGGGCTTGGTTCAGGGTCC
>Ga0116229_10000968_pt1 | contig 42882 bp, 26 predicted proteins | sample S1TSphgellanicum_3_FD_87313 | JGI IMG/M metagenome (GOLD analysis project Ga0116229, IMG submission 87313) | Host-associated microbial communities from peat moss isolated from Minnesota, USA - S1T2_Fc - Sphagnum magellanicum MG | ecosystem: Host-associated > Plants > Peat moss > Unclassified...
GGTGGTACTAACATATCTTCAATCTACCTATGTCTTTGATTACTTGTAACACTTATCTACCACATAGTTTCTAATATCTATCACACCACTATCTATGTTTCATCTACATCATAATCTTCAACAACTTGTCTTTTCCACTGCACTCAATCGTTTGACAAGCACACTAAGCAACTCGTTGCTCTTGAGTTCCAAGATCGGCACAAAACTCTTTGTTATGAATATAATAATGCAAGATCCTTGGAAGAAGTTGACCTTCGTTATGTTGCAATCTACTCTTGGTGCTCCTTCAAAAGTGTTGGCAAAGGTGTAATTTAGGAGTTCAACAACTCACTGAACTTTTGGCATTTTCATGTGAGGTAATGGAGAGGGATTCATGCTAGATGTAATTTCTTTCTACAACACACTCTCCACTGACGAAAATGCTTTTTGTTGCTCTTTTATTCCTTTTCCTCAATTCAATTACAAAAAATTTATTATGCTTTTATTCCATTTCTTCATTCAAATGCAAAAAATCTCCTTGGAGGAGGAGGTCGACATGTCAAGTTGTAATCCACAATGTTTGGCTCCAACAATCTAGAAAAAGAAGTTCTTGCCTATACACTTCATATGACTACGTGTAAGCTTTCAGGTAGTCTACATTATAGTACTTTTTTTGCATGGTGGTCCCTTTGGGACTAAATTGGATAAAGATGAATTGCGATTGCATAGGGCTACTCGGTTTAATGATCTTTCATAATTGGCAACAACATTTGCCAAATTCGCACTAGGTTCTTCATATACATTGAAAATACCCCACTTGGAAGGTGAAGAGGTATTTGGATCCACCAAACAAAAGCAAGATTTACCCCCCAAATTAGAAGGTGATTTTCACAGGCACAATCGTGTAAATTTTTTTTGTCCCCAAGTGGAGTCCACTTTGTAGAACTTTACACCTAATGCAATTATGGGCTAGTGGAGCCATTCGCAAAAGACCTTCATTCATAATGGCAAAGAGGTGTTGGAACACCTTTGTGGTGACGATGTTTGGCACATTGAACAATGTCCCTAAAAATGAAATGTTCAATGTTTGGCATTGCAAAAAGACAAAGCATTATTGCAAGGCAAAAATCATTTTGAAAATAACAAGTTGTGGCATTCTTGCTAATTTTATTGGTAATTGGAATGTTGCTAGAGGTGCAACAATTGAACTACACAAGTTCTAGTTTTGCCATGATGATCACATTTGTTGTGTTGGTGGCACAAGGAAGAAGTATGCAATTAGTAGGTCGGTGTTGTGCCTTCCATATGAAATGTATAAGAAGGGACAAATTTCATTCAAGATGAGGTGATGACATTGGAAGAATTTGGTTTCCTCCTTTTCAAGAAATCAAAGTGTCACCCAAGAAATATCTTTCGTGAAGTTGTATCTATTCCTATCAATGAATCGACAGATGGGTGAATGTATGGTACAATGTAAACAAAAATTTGTCACATTTTGACAATTTTCAATACTTGTCATTACAAGAAATCATGGTTTATGTCGCAACCTTAGCTTTGGGCTCGTGACCAAGGCAAAGGGGTTATAAGGTTGCGAGCCAAAAGGAACCCCGGGAGTCAAAGCAAGAGGAAGCCCAAGAGTCAAGGCAAGAGAAAGCCCAGGAATCAAGGCAAGAGGAAGCCTGGGAGTCACATCACATATTCCCAGGAGTGTAAGAAGTGCGAGGGAGTATGAGGGAGTGAACCCTCACACTCCCAAGGCAACTCCCACTTTGGGAGATGGAGTCCCGGTGGACTTCCAAAATTTCAGAAAGTAATTTCAGGGGTCAAAAGTCAATGGCTTATGACGTTTTTTATATCATGGGAAAGATCTTGGAACGTAGATGTCTAAAATGGGCTCGCATTGCTCATTTGGATATTTGAAACACAAGTTATGGCCAAAAGAAGGGCCGGGAGTCAAATTGCCAATTTGACTCTAACCACAAAAAGTCAGGAATCGACCCGATTTACTTAGCTATACGAGGCGTGCGACATACTGTTGGAAAGCTCTCGACGAAAGCTACAACTTTGATTTAAATTGCATCTCAATCCGAAGTCTACTCGCAAAGTTATGAGGTTCCAAAGTCACAAGAGTCCCATTTGGCGCGATTTCGGGAGTCCTGGGAAAGAAAAGCCATTTGGATGTAGGCTCCGTGGCCAACCACAGAGTATACTATAAGGGGGAAGGTGGTGGCTTCCCCTAAGTCCGGGTTGTGGTGAATCTATTGTGTCCATGTTGCCCGTGTCTCGTCTTAGCACCAAAGGTGTTCCAACTATGCACTAACCACTTTGTGTGGGTTGTGTGCAAGCCTGTGTGAGTGAGTGAAGTTTGTCAACTCTTCCTAGTCCCATCTCGGAGCTCCAACACGCCCCTCTACCCCTCAAAGTGTTGTGAACTAAGGAACGTGCCCCAACTCTTCTCTCTTTCGCTGTGTTCTATTTGGACTCACATTTGAATCCTTTAAGGAGTTGAAAGTGTGTCAATTTATTTTACTAGAAAACTAAACCAAAAATTAATCATTTTGACATTTGGTCAATTTGACCACTTAGTCATATTGGACAAGTTGATTTGAACACATCCAACTTGACTAGTGGTTTTTTTAATTGATCATAAAATGGTTTTCTTAACTAGTTAAATTGGACAAAAAATTTGGGCAACAAAAAAAAATTAATTAAAAAAATAGTTCAATATGTAAGTATAAAAATGTAAATAATAATAAAAAAACCTACATGCCCACCCACCCATGACCTACCTACCCACCATAGCCTCATACCTACTTATCCACAACCCACCTAGGTACTATGCATTTACACACATGTACAAGGTATATATACAAATATACATATTCCACATAATATATGTTAGTAAAGGGCATTGAAGCTCGGTCTCCTTGGTTTGACACCAATGTCTTTGCCATCAAACCACCCCACCACTTTGTAAAACAATATATACCAAATGCACTTAACATCTTTCTTTGAACTTCCATGAATTTTTTTGTCAATGTGTTTATATGTTTGAACTTCAATTTTTTTCATACGTAGGTTAGTGGGTATCTCTAACTAGGTAGATAAGTAGGTACACATGCTTACCTACCTATGTTTTAAATATACATACTTACTTATGTAAATTATAGGTACCTGGTATGTAGGTAGATAATATGTAAGTAAATAGGTAGATAAATAGGTAGGACATATTTAGGTAAGTAGGTAGGTATATGTTAGGTAAGTAAATAAGTAAATAGCCTAATAGGCACAACAAGTCGGTTAGTTAGCCAAATTACTATGGCCAATTTGACTAAGTATGGCCATTCAATACAGTTGATTTGATTAAGGCATGGGCATCTTAATGGACCATTTTAAAAAATTGTCCATAATTAGGTGTACGATTTAACACTTGGTCAAAATGGTCATTTCAATCAAAACAACCAATCAAAAGAATCATGTGTCTTTCATGCCCCATGCCTTTTGAACATCCTTTTGGTCAATGTGAACATTTTAGTCAAGTTGAACCTTTTGAAAAATCATGATTTCTTATAATGTGTGAAACTTTGATATATCATGGTGGATGTTTAGAAACATTTTATAATTAAAAATTTTAATTAATGGTGGTTTACATCCCAATATATCATTGTATTATGAAATTGGAGAAAATATGAACAAATTAATTATTAATTGGAATACATTTTCACTTTATAACAACCATATCTCAATGCTACAATTGTAAAAAACAACTACAAAGGAATAGATTTAACGGTAGTTTATTTGTGAAATTTTACAACTATAAAAAGACAACCATGAAGAAGAATCATCTTCATTAAATTTTCAAATTCTTTTCAAGTTGTGAATTTCATATCAAATGTTTTTAAAACATTTGTTAGTATATTATATTATAATGATTATGAAAATTGTGATCTTTTTAAATTGTAAAATGTTTTTCCATTGAAGATGTAGATGGGTTAAGTGTTTTTTTACCATTTTCCATAAAAAGAATGGATTTAAAAAATTAATAAAAAATGTTAATGTGTTGTCAAATAAGGGTTCTAAATCAACTACCAATCAATCGCATATTAATGGCTTTAATAATTTATTTGATGTTTGAAGTTCAAATTAACTATATGTGATTTCTAGAAAATTTCAAAGTGAATGAAACCTTACATGTTGTTGCACTGTACCATACATCTATTAAAAATACTATTCGTTTCTAATTCCAATGTTGATGAATGTGTTAAACATTCATTAAAAGGAAGAATAGTATTCACATCTTTTTAGTAGTTAGGTTAGGGTTTTAAAGTGGAAACTATTTAGGGCTTAGTGGTGGTTAGGGTTTGGTGGCAGCTAAGGTTAGGGTGAAGTGGTGACTATGGTTGATCGGCGGCTAAGGTTAGGGTTTGGTGGCGACTACTTTGGGGTTAGGAGATAATATATAATGGAGTGGTTTTGAGTTGTCTTTCATTCTCTCCTTTTATGGTTTTGAGTGCACGTAGAACCTTCAAGCCTTGTTCATAGTTGCAAGCCATAGTTTTGTGATTGTAGCATTTGAAACATATAACCTTTGTGATTTCTTGTTAGTTAATACGATTGTTCCATTTCATGAACCTTGAATGTTTCAATTCTTGCTTGTTTTCAAGTTGTTTCCGATAGGTTATGGGCCCACACTAAACAAGAAAAAGGACATTGCGTTAGAACAAGAACTAATCAAAGGTTTAACTTGTATAACATAAAAAAGGAGAATCCTTTTGAGGGAAGGCTTTTAGTTTGCAAGGTTGCAAAGAGAGTAGAAGTCCATTTTTAAGTGAGTGGGAGGTGTGGAAGAGATTTCTTCAAAGTGTTGTAAGTTTTTCAAATGTGAAAAATTTGTTCTTCAAGTTTTTTGAAAGTATCAAGTTTCAAGGTGAAAAAGTGTGGAAGAGAGTTCTTCAATTCATTGAAAATTTGAGGTGTGTGCAAGAAAGTTCTTTGAGTTGTTGAAAGTGTCAAGTTTCAAGTGTGTCAAAGAGAGTTTTTCGCATTGTTGCAAGTTTCAAGTGAAATTTCAAGCTTGTGTAATAAAAGATTTGTAAGTGATAGAAGTTTTTCTTTTCAAGCTTACGTGAAGGGTCAAAGATTTTCTTCCAAAGCTTTCAATCTTTTGAGAGAATGTCTGTTATAACATTTTGTGTTCAAAATGTCTTCTTTTCAAATGGAGTCCTTGAAAATCATGGAGAAGTTTGATGGTGGCAAAGGAAAGGAAATAGGTGGTGTACCCCATCCCAAGAAAGAAGAAAATGTAGCTGTGCATGAAGAAGTTGAAGGAGAAGAACCATTGACCTTTAGTCCAGATACACCTTTGAATGAAACAAAAATGGAAGGTGTGCAAAGTGAATCCACACCAAGTTCTTCATCAGAAGAAGAATTTGTTGTTTCAAATGATAACCTTTGTAGTGAACCTTTACAAGATGTGCCGAAGGAAAGACCTCACAGGTATCGAAGGGAATGGTCTCGAGATTGGTGGATTGCTACCGAGGAGGTGGAGCATGCCACCGTTGCATTTTTGGAGGAGCCCCAAAATATTAAAAAAACATTGACATGTGAAAATTCCAAGGAGTGGGAGTGTGCGATGCAAGAAGAATATGATTCCCTCATGACAAACAACACGTGGACTTTAGTACCACTTCCCACTGGTAGGAAACCCATTTCTTGCAAATGGGTGTTCAAAATCAAACAAAGCGCAAATGGGGAAGTGGAACACTACAAGGCCAAATTAGTGGCAAAAGGTTTTACCCAAACCAACGAAATGGATTACAACGAAACTTTTGCGTTCGTCACAAAGTTTACATCTATTCGTTGTATTTTTGCATTAGCAACCTTGGAAGACATGGAAATCCATCAAATGGACATGAAAACTGCATTTCTCAATGGCGAGCTTGAAAAGGAGATTTACATGAAGCAACCTCAAGGGTTCATGCACCAAAGAGGTGAACATCTTGTGTGTAAGCTTCACAAGTCCTTGTATGGTTTGAAACAATCTCCAAGGGCATGGAATCAAAAGTTAGATGCGTTTCTCAAAAGCATTGAATTTATGAAGAGTGAGGCTGATCCTAATGGGTAGATGTGGGAGATGTGAAGTTTTTCATTGTGGTCTATGTGGATGACCTCATTTTGGTGTGCAACGATCAAAACAAACTTTTGCAAATAAAAAAGGAGTTGAGTCAAAAGTTTGAAATGAAGGACCTTGGGGAGTTGCATTTCTTTTTGGGGATGGAGGTGGAAAGGAATCGTGATGAACGACTCTTATGCATCAACCAAATCAAATACCTCAAGGAAATATTGAAGTGTTTTCGAATGGAAGAATGTAAGCCCATTGGAGTTCCATTCGATCCCAAAGTGAAGTTACAAAGGAATGTGAATGGAAATGATGAATCAAAGGGATTTTCATATTAACAAGCGGTTGGGTCCTTGATGTATGCCATGTTGTGCACATGACCCTACTTGGCATACCCAATAAATGTGTTGAGTCAACACATGGCGAACCCTAACATGGAGCATTGGATGGCCGTCAAAAGAATCTTTCGATATTTGCAAGGTACGTTGCAAATGAAATTACAATTTGGTGCAACATCATCCAAGGAAATGCTTGGATATTGTGATGCAAATTGGGGTGGTGATCTTGAAGATAGGAAGTCCACGATAGGGTTTGTTTTCATGATCAAAGGTGGAGCCATTTCTTGGAGTAACAAATGACAACCTACAATAGCATTGTCCACGACAAAGGTGGAATACATGGCGAACACACAAGCTAGAAAAGATGCCATATGGATAACAAAATTGATGATGGATTTAGGATACATGGAGGAGAAGAAAATGATGGTGATTCGATGCAACAATCAAGGTGTGATATCATTGACCAAGAATCCCACTCACCACACACAAACAAAACACACTGATGTACAACATCATTTTGTTCAAGAACAAGTTGATAATGGAGAAGTTCGATTTGAATATTGTCCAACGGAACACATGGTGGCAAATGTCCTTACCAAGGCATTATCCAAAGAACGACATCATAAGTTGATAAACATGTTTGGATTAGAAACTTCATAGAGTGGGAGTGTTAGAAATATTATTCATTTCTAATTCTAATGTTGATGAATGTGTTAAACATTTATCAAAAGGATGAATAATATTCACATCTTTGTAATAATAAGGTTAGGGTTTAGAAGTGGAAACTACTTAAGGCTTAGCAACAGCTAGGGTTAGGTGACAACTAGGGTTAGGGTTTGGTGGCGATTAAATTAGGGTGAAGTGGCGACCAGGGTTAGGCGGTGGCTAGGGTTAGGGTTTGGTGGCAGTTAGGTTAAGGTTAAGTGGCGGGTACTTTAGGGTTAGGAAATAGTATATAATGGAGTGGTTTTGAGTTGTTTTTCATTTTCTCCTTTCATGGTTTTGAGTGCACGTAAAACCTTCAAGCCTTGTTAGTAGTTGCAAGCCATAATTTTGTGATTGTAGCATTTGAAGCATACAACCTTTGTGATTTCTTGTTAGTTAATACGATTGTTCCATTTCATGAACCTTGAATGTTTCAATTCTTGCTTGTTTTCAACTTGTTTTTAATAACATCTACCCTTGTTGTCCTTCAACTTTCAAGATCTCAATTCAATAATAGAACAAATGGGAGGCCGGACATGCTCTTGTCACACAAATCTTGCCACCCACCAATGTTCTTATTCAAGGTTATGGACATATATATCATATCATTTCAAGTCCAATTGAAAATTGTTAGCAATATGAAATTACGATTGGCAATTTTATTGCATGCACTTGCATAAATTTTGTGTCAATGTTGACAAGCTCATTGGGTGGCCATGGTAAATGGGTGTATTGTAAACACTTATATTACATCTTGCAAACTATGATGCTCTATGGGCTAATGGAAACTCCAAGTTGGGATGAAATTCATAAATTAACAAGTTGGACCAAGGCTATAGAAGTTAAATAATGAGATGTTTTCTTAGATAATTTTTAACTAATTTTGATATTCTATTTCCTAAGAGGTTGAAATCATTTCATCTTTGGTTGAATTAAAATAATTTAAGTTTCTACCAATAGTGTTCAGAATGATCATGTACACACTAATATATATTCAGTGTTCCTATATATTTGTTAAGGTGTTTTGTTGACTATCGTCTTCAATTGCTTGTGATGAATGTGGAATAAGAAAAAGTTCATCAATAGTTGCATGTTAGTTGTCTCAATGGTGAACCCCAATTACAAATTGCAACAAAACCTTGTTCATCTATCCAATTTTTTTTAACAAATGACATCTTTCAAGATTTTTTCATCCAAAAATTTCATCCATTTGTATGTGGTTAAATATTATGCCACATCATCAAAGGTTTTATCTAATGTAGCAAAAAATATTTTTAACATATTCCATCCACGTCATCAAAAGATGTTTTAAAATATTCCATCTTGCTCACAAACTCATTTTAATTTTTCATAGGCTCACCACAATATAGGGTTGTTATTTTATCATGTCCAACCCTTGTGCTTGCTCTATTTCATTTAAGGTTACATGTGAATCATGCTCATTTAGAACTAAAAGATGACATGATTAAATTGAAAGATGCCACTTGGAGCTGACATTTTGAAAAATGAGAGAAATTCCATAAGTAAGAAAAACATCATTTCTACTTTCTTTTGTATCACAATACATGTCCTTGATTTGTAGTTTTTGACATAATCATCTTTGATTCCTTCACCTTTGTTCATATGTAAAGCCCTAGTAAAACCCCTCCTTCAACATTTATGGTACAATTGTAATCAATCGTTCCCTAGACTTGGGAATTATGTTATCAACCTATTGTGAACCCATCTTTGCTAGAACTTTTGCTTTTGATTTTTGTCTTGTTTAGATCCTTGTTTCATTTAAGTTTTAAATGTGAAACTTGCACTATATTTGTGTTCAATGCATAATGCTTATAGGTTTTGGTAAAAGGATTTGCATGTTTCATTGGTTAATCCTTTTGTTTTGTAAACTTTAAATCATGCAAGACAAATTGTCAATTATAAATGTCCTTGCTTAAGCTAGAACCACCATGTGTTTATAAGTATATCATGGACCAAAACAATGAGGTTTTGGGTATGATACAAAACTCATTATCCGTCTTCAATGAAGAATTACCCTTCTTTCCATTGCATCCATCTCCTTTGTCCATTTGCCCCTTGCATTTATAGTTAATGGACTATTCACTTTTGTGAATCTTTGTCATATGTTTGGTTTGAGTTAAGGGGGGACATTTTCATTGTCTATGACTAGCTAGTCCAACAAGTTGCTCCTTTTCTTGAAAAGCTTATTGAACATCAAGAATGCCCTAGACCTCTTGGCCTTATCAATCAAAAGGTGGGCAATGGCGTGCACATTGGTCCCCCACAACGGGTATGCCCTTTTCCCTCATATACACAAACTAGAAAAACAAAAATTAAGTTAGGTCAAGAAAAGAATGAAGTGCAAGTGTTTCTAAAGGTTCAATAGAAGTAATGGAATCCAAGAACTCTTCAAAGTATTTCCATTTTAAGTTTTCATCGATTGTTATGCAAGATGTGGATGTGAATGTCTTAAGCTATATGCCTTTGATCATGTTGAAATTTTTGATAGTCATCTAACACACTTGCTTGTAGGTTGGGCATGCTTTGAGTAGTTGGGAGGATTAAATGACTTATTAAACACCAGGATTGAGCTTGGCATCTAAAATTGATATTGTGATATTATTATTTTGGTGGGCAATGGGAAGTTTTTTATATAAGGATATTTTTGGTGGTCCTCAAGTTGTTCTTAGATTTTGGCTTGTAGCATCCTAAGCTCACATTGTGTCTTTTGTTTTGTAGGTCAAATTGCTAAAAAGTGCAAAAATGCACCTTCCATACCCTAGATCTGATTTTTCATTTACAAGATCATTAAGGTTTTAACTCTTTATGGTGTTGTTGTGTCCCTTTCACAAAATAGGGTCCCTCACATAATGAACAACAAAATTTGTGGGTTTGCTTTAAATCACACCCTTCCCCCAAAAACTAAAAGCTTGATGCATAAGGATTGTTTTATAGATCTTTGTTTATTTTGTGGCAATTCTAAGTTGATCACAAAACAATGCTCTCACATAATGAGTCATAAAATGTGTTAAATTTCCCCTAAATTACACCCTATACCAAACATTTAAAGTCCAATGTGTTGAGAAAATTGTAGTTTTGTGCTTATTTGTGTGTGATGGAATGTGAAAATCTAAGCCCATCACCAAACCCCGTTATTTAGATAAGTGGACATTTATATTAAGGAATGGTATACACCACACCCATGACGGAACAGAAAAACAGATACTATTTGAAAATTGTAAAAAGAAAAGCAAAACGCTAGTTTTTTTGTCACCATGCATTCAATCATAGGTTGTGTTCTACCTGGTGGAGGATGCTTCTATGTTTGTCCATAGGCCTCTCCCTGGACTATTAAAGTGATCGGTCATGGGTGTGTTTACTGCCAAACCTGAAAAGGTACAATAGCACATGGGATAATGGAATATGTCATTATCTAATTGATTTCATACCATCAATAGAATGTCCTTTTTTGTTTGAGAACATTGGATTCTCAAATCGCAAAATGTCCACACGGACATATCATCAGGCCTTTGGGGTTCAGTGTGGGAGCTACTCTGCTGTTTTGCCGTTTTCTGTTGCTTGGTCTCTTGAAGAAACCTCATTCACACTCCCCCACAAATCCTGTGGTGAAGTGCGGGGGTTGATGTTCTCTGCTAAGGTGAAGGAAAACAGAGTCAAGTTGAGCATCCCAAAACTTGGACTAAAATCTGACGTTTCGTTGTCAGTCTGTGTGTTTTTTAGCTACCATATCATGCAACCCATCACAACTCTAATGTTCTCTGTGTTAAGAGGAATTGACAAATTACACAAAGGCCCCAAGAATAATATTGTATTAGGCAAGGACAACTGGGAGGACCCATCTGAGTGTCCAGTGGATGCGAGTCTGGCCAATGGCCATTATCTGACACAATTGGTACTCATGAGGTAAAGGAGAAGAAGACTGCACCAAGGCTGTTTGAAAAGTAATATGGATACCTATCTATGAAGGAAGGTAGTTTGTCATGTTTTGATCTCCCAAACCGTGGTGCCTTTTGTTGCTCTCTTGGTACTACTGGAAAGCCTTTGAGGACTAGGGGTACACCAAATTGGTTTCATGATTTTTGACCTAGGATGAAAAAGTTATTGAACATTGAACATTTTCTTCACTAAAAATTCATTTAAATCAAAACTAAAAATTATGAGAAAATTTTGTTGGTATCATTGGAAAACATTAGGTGATAGGATTTAATAAAGGTGATTTGAAAAACTTTAGACCCAAGGTGCATGAAATATTGAATTTTGGGTAGTTTTTGTCATTGAAAATTTAATTAAATTACAAAAGATGGTTTCGAAAGGGAAAATTAGTTGGGTAACTAGTTCACACTTTGGCCATCAGCATAGGCCACACTGCTGAGTGACTAATATGAAAGGCAATATTAATGGCCAGTAAATACCCTTTGATGAAACTTGCCAATCATAAATAAATCAAAGCACCCAAAAAAAAGGGGAAAACAAAAAACAAAATGGTAGGACCCACATTAAAAAGACAAAGAATCACCTTACAAAAATGAACCATAAAGGGAACATCAAATTCCCAAACCCCCTCCTATCGTGAGAAACATATCAAATGAGGAAAGGGGTGGACCTCCTGAAAGGACACCTAACTTAGAAGAACTTTCACCTATTGCAACAACACGCCTCAAAATAAAGATTGCCTATGCACGCTAAATGGCATTAACACCTTATGACTATAAAATTGCACAAAACTGAAAGAAGAAGGCATTTAACACCTTTTGCTCCCCATGCCATGTTGGCACATCAATGGAAAAACATGTCCATCTATTAATGTAGACATTTGAATACCTCCCTTGCTAAAAGGAAAAACATGTCTGTTGGGAATCGATCACAATAAAACCATCTTTTGCTTAAACTACACATTAATGAAAAAACATGTCCATCTACTAATGTAGACATTTGAATACCTCCCTCGTTAAAAGGAAAACATGTTTGTTGGGAATCGATTGTAATAAAAACCATCCTTTGCTTAAATTGCAACTATCACTCCAACCCCCTAAAAAAAAGTAGCATGTGAAACCAAATCAACTAGAGTGGGCTCAGCCATAACAACATCTACCAATGTGTGAACACCATCGACTCATAACACAATGTCGATTCAATGATGTGAAGATTAAAGGGTAGGGGGTGGAAGGACATGGGTCTGCTATCGCAAAACATGAAATCTTGCATTTCTCACAATGGTCATGAAAACATTTCACACAACATCATGCGAAGCTATCTTTTTCTCACCATGTGCACAATGAAAAAAATGTATCCCCATAAGATCCAAAGGCTGGCTACATGCAATGCAACACCCCAAGGATTAAAAGGATGGGAAAGACCCAACCTAATGCGCAATGCAATGAAAAAAACATCTAAAGGTAGAAATTTGAAATCTTGCATCTCTTGTAATGGCTACAAAAACATTTCACACAACATCATGTGAGGTTATCCTTTTTTCATCATGCACACAACGAAAAAGGTGTATTTCCACAAGATCCAAAGGTTGACTACAAATGCAATGTGACACCCCAAGGATTAAAGGATGGGAAAGACCCAACCTAATGCGCAATGCTATGAAAAAACATCTGAAAGTAAGCGAAAGAAAGGAATGACTAGGTGGGCTAACAACCAAATGCTTACACCTAGCCCCACACATAATTTCAAGTGTGTTCGATGCAAATCGAAAGGTAAATCAGAAAGGATGTTAATAAAAGAATGGTTGTGTAATTTTTTTGAAATACTCTCCTAAAGGCAATCTACCCCTCTTTTGGTTTGAACTATTTAAAAAGTGGAACACATGTTATAACCCCTAAAGGAAAAAGCTCTTGCGCTAATCTCAAATGTTCCTAAAAAAAGAGGGGTTTCGAGCTATTCGCACTTATCATCCCCAACAAAAATGAATGAAAATTCAACAAAAATTTAAAAGTTATAACATGGGTTACTAAGGCCCAACTCTTTAAATAAGTAATTAAAGCAATGACCTTCAAAGAAATCAACCTTATGCCCCCATTAGAAATGGAAAGAGCCACCTATTGATGAACAAGAGGAGCCTCAGGGCGCTCCAATGAGCCTGGACCCTTTTATTATTAAGATTATTGATGAGATCCTTCTTTCAATTAGAATGTAAAGTTAAGTTTTTAACGGTCGTGGTTCAGGAATGCACATTTCCCAACTTATTCAGTAAAATCTGGCTGAATCAACTCTATGATAGTTATAACCCAGCCTACCTTAATTTCCACATTCAAAAAACATGTAATTAATTTTTTACAAAAATCAATTCGTTTTTTAAAAACATTGAAATTTTTATTCATGATCTTTATACTCTACTATGATTCTGTCATATTAATACGGAGGCTATTTACAATATATCTTGTGATAATTATGAAGGTTTTCAACACCTCAATTCTTATTTTCACGAAATTTGATTTCATTATTTAAAGGATTATTTAATGACCAAACTGACCTTAGGGTAAGGTAGTATTGTGCAGTGTCTCGGGCAACCCACATGGCACAAACAGACATTCCCAGGCCTGGGACTGAATCAGGAGATAAGACTTGTCTTTAGAGAAATGTGGAGAATTGAGGAACTAGGCCAACCTCCATTGGGTTGGCCACTTTGGCTCAAAGATCAAGTTTGTCCTTCTCTAGGTGTATCCAAGTTCAAACAACAAGAAATTTCAGGATTTCTTTTCACAAATTCCCACAAACTGTCAAACTCGGAGGGACCATCAGATGAGGAGACCAGGTATGTCCAAAACAAAATCCCAGGCAAATCATTTCAGAAACCTTCCATGATGTGCAGTTACAGAAGGTCCACCCACCCATATTTGGGCCTCTATTGATGTTTATCACATCCAACATAGACTATTAATTGCTTCCCAAGCTCCACCCAGAACCGTGAATGCCACGACCTAGGCCAATCATTTTGATCAACCAATCAGAAGCAGGGGTTTCTTTTTTTGTTATTGTGATGTAGCCACACTGGACATCATCATCCACAAGAGGAATTAGCCAAATTTGATTACAAGTCGGAGAGGAAACTAGAAATATTTAAGAATCCTACTATAGTTTTGCAACCTGCAGGTACCTATTATCAAAATATTGTGATTTGAGAAAGATTTCCTCCAAATCTGGCAACTTTGGTGCACTTTTTCCACAAAATGCCCAGCCATTAGAGTCACACCTGATCAGAACAACTAACACTGATTAGAAGCAAAAAATAAAATTTCTGGGTCTTTTGGAGATCACTGTACACTGAATAATTCCAGGTCTAAACTCATTTTTCAATTTTAAGCTATTTGAATTTTGTACTTTATGAAAAATGCAGTGTACAGGCCATATGCTGCTGCCAGTGGATCTGACGTCTTAATATCATAGTATGCTCTATTAAGAAAGTATGGACTATTAAGAAAGTGTCAAATTTTTCTAAAACCAGCTCAACTACCTATGTCATAATCTTTGTTGCACCCCTGTGAAAACATAAAGCAGCCTCAAAACAAATTCTTCTCTTATAAGGGGAGCAAAACTACAAAACTAAACACGTAGCAAACATAGCCAACTGGATGTGGGCAGGGTTAGAAGGATTTTAGATTGTTTACTACTGTTTTTGTACTTTCTATTCTGCAACAAAGCTGGAGGAGGGGACACAAGAGGGAGATGGTAGCCATCAGGGTTTTATTTTTTGGAATTTCACGAGGTTGGTGGACTGGTGATCCTCCATAACAGGACTTAGCCAAATCTGGCTACATGTCAGAGAGAAAACTAGATTTTTTAAAAAAATCCCTCTATGTACTGACGACTTGCAAGAATCTTCAGTCTAAAAATTTCAATTTCAACCCTTTTTTCCTTGAAATGTGATGAATTTGGGGTTTTTTTTTTCCAGAAATCCTTTCTAAAAGTCGCAGGCCCTTTTTTTTTTCTGTTGCCAAGTGACAAAACTTCACCCCCAAAAAAATGCTGGTAGCAATCAGTAAAAACATTGACGTAAACCTTGTGAACTTTATTATTACAACAAAGTGAAACAGCAAGGAGAAAAGAATGAAGAAAGGAAGGACATGGTTAGATATTTTAATCAAGATAATCCCAAATCCCAGCTAGGAGGGATGGTGAGAAAGATCAAAGTTTTACATTGCAGGGGGAAACATTGCAGGGTGGGTTAACCTGGGAGTTGTGGGCCAGAGTGAGCCAGAACCCAACAGCCCACCATCCAAGATGAAATGGTGTGTTGGACATGGAACACTTTTTCATTGTATTTTTGTCCCAAAGCTAACCATGGTGATTAGCTAAATACTGACCAATTCGGGTACCAGGTCCACATTCAGTTCTTCAGAACTGGCCCTGGCTGTTCTCTTTGCCAGATTCGCTATAAAAAAAGTGTCCCCGGGTCAAGAAGTTTTCTCTAAGATCCAATGCTGAATTCAGCTTGGAAAAATATGCAGTGGATAGATTCAGTCTCAAAACTCAAAACCAAGCAATGACTCTTAAGGCCTGTTTTACAAGGTTGGGTTCCTATTGTTGATTGTTTTTAAAATGAAAGTATTGCATCTCTCTCTACCATTGAAGATTATGGTTTGTTAAAAAAAATAGTTTGTATCTCCCATTGTCATTGATGATTATGTGTTATTTAAATGTTCCATTTTCCACATCTAGGTTGAATTTCAATCTGTCTTCAAAAGATAGCCATCCATATGCTAATACGGAACAAATGGATTTTGAAAGCAAAGTGCAGATATTGCCTTTTCCCAGGCATGAGGTAAGGTTTTTCTTGACATTTGATCTTGCACTTGCATGATTCAAAGCAAAGCTTGGTAAAGTATTAACATCAGAAATGATATAGGTGGGCACTTTCTGTTAATTGTATAATGTTGATAATTTAAAATCTTCAATTTTGGACTATGCATAAGGAGGCAAAACTAGATTCAATTTCAAACGAACTCATGAAGGAAATTTTTATTAAAGAATCAAGAACCAAAAGTCTATAAATGTGAAGAATTGAGTTTGGAACAGGACCCAAGGTTCTGTCAGATTTGTAAAATTTCCCTGGACCCAATTTAGGTTGTCTCATGTTCAAAACAAAGTTGGAGGCAAGACCTGGAAATCCTAGAACCAATCAACCTTAGTACTAATCATCCACATGCATCTGCCTATCTAGTAACCACCAAGTGACTTATGTACAATCGTAGTAACCACTTACATTCCTTACCTATGGTACTTACCCACTTACATAGGTAGTTCTCACAGGAAGAGGGAAGTAGGAGGGGTTAAAAGATAGGTTACCAAGGAACCTTGGGAACTGTTGTGGTTCATCTATACAGGAGACTTCAGTGATCTCATGAAGCCCACTTGGTGCTCTGTGGTGGGTAGAGTGTTGAAAGCACTTTCCCTGCATGAAAAATCTTTACTTATAGAATCCAGTGTGCCACTTCTAGACATGGTGGATGGACAATGTGTGCTTCATGGAGTGGAAGGACTACAAGATAGCTTTAGATCATCTAGATCCAAAGCATACTTGGGCTCTATATCACTTTGCACTACCAACCACAATCAAACAGACATAGGTCAAAATATTGATATATTCTTATTTCTTCCTTGATTCTTACAATATCAACACAAAATTTCATGATCATATAAAATTTTCAGGAAATCACCTCCATTAATTCTATAACATGAAATTCAATCTTCACTTATTGAAAACAATTTTTAATATAGTGTATCAAATACACCAAGAATCTCATAAAACCATTCAAGAAAGAAGATTTAAAGAGGATTAATAGCTTTACATCATCTAGATTTAAGTCATATTATATGTTGTATGGGCCAGCGGAAGGAATTAAATGTGTTCATGCAAGGGGTGCTTCAGATTGCAAACCTCCTGCCAAATCTAAAAAAAAGAAAGCACCACCTGTCTGTCAAATGCCATCTTCTCAAGGATGAGAACTGATGACAACTGAAATAGCAAATGTATTTCATGAATTGGAAATCAACCTTTTCTTCCCATGCTTACAATGCATCAAGTTCTTTCTCCAGCATCATTTACTCATATATACTTGTATGAATATAGCCTCATCAAGAAATGAAAACTTCTCTCCATACTGACAATTCATAAGCCCACCTCAATAGATATCATTAGATGACCTTATAATGAGATTAGAGAAATTCCTAATCAAGCATTACGAGGCCATAACAGCAAACTGCAGGAGGGAAAAAGAGAAATCTGATAACTAGGAAACAGAAATGGAAATCAAGAAAAACATTAACACTAATCACAAAGACATGACAAGCCACAGTTAGAGTCTCTTACAAGTAGTGTGTCCAACAACAGCACCATGTGTGTTCCTGACTAGGTTTCATGTTTTCCAGTACCTTCCCACAGGCTTAACCAGCTACTGGCAGTATCAGATACTGAGTGAGTTTCCATCATGAGTTTAGAGGAAATGGGAAGACTCAATTATGCCCACCCATTTGAGCTGTAATCAAAAACTCCTTGCAACTACAAAAATATTGAAAAACGTACAAAACTGATAATTGACAACTCCAAATTTAGCCCTATTGGAAAGATTAGATCAACAGTCTGAGGCTTGATACCTGTGTATAATTCCTGATGCTTGCAGAAAAAATGTTGAGCCACACAATCCAAAAATGTGAAAGACAAGTCATTGGAGAATTAAGTTCACAAGATGATTTAGGGGTACACTATCCCCAATAGTGTCTTTCTCCAACCCCAACAGTGTATTTCAGCAAGGTACATATAAAGTCACAGAAATTGTGGATCTCAGAAATGAAAAATAATCATCTTGGAAACATTTTACTGCAGATTGCAGAGAAAATCCACAGCAAGAATGAAAAAGTCTTAGTGGTAGAAATTAGCTAGATAGACTGCAGAATCCATGGGCAATTGCTTGAAGAATCTCTGACTCAAAGGTGAGGAATAAAATTTACATATCAGAAAATCTAGCTAAGAAATTATTGCTTCTGCAACTAGAAACCTATGGAGAAACTCCATTGACCTTGGCTTCTCCATAGTCTTGAACCAAACCTGTTAATGACTAAACTTTCAACAAGCAAGAATGTCAATCACCAAACCTTTTAGTCTCCTACCAACACTATACTCGTTAGAATATTCACTCTTAGCTTTTCAGATCTGATTGGTTGATGATAAATTGTACATGTAATTTTGAATTATAAGGAAGACCAAGGAAATCAATGTTAAAAACAATTCTTGCCTCACTAGCAGGATGCGACAGTTTGATCAGTAACAGCTGGTTTCAGTCATTGACAGCTTTCAATAAATGATGATGAAATTGGCTTCAATACTGTACTGTTCCAACCAGCCAGTCATTGGCTCTCCAGTTCAGAACAGAGCTTCAAGGTGGAGGTGTCTTCTGAGCACTGGCATCCTCCTCCTCCTGGTCATTGAGGGCAAGCTCTGGGTCCAAGGCTGGGACAACATAATAATCTCCTACTTGAAGGTAGTCCTCTGGGCTCACCACCGACGGGATTGCATAGAGGTAGAAGTGCTGTACTGTGAAGAAAATATCAAATGCAATTGTAAACTGTACCCATCCAAGACATGTTCCCCCATTAGCAGCAGTGGCTTCCTTTCCCCCCCACATATACCTGGTTTGTAGCACACCTTGAGAACTGAGAAAACTCCGGTTTTTTTCTGTGAGGTGAAGAAACACATGAAGAAAAGGTAACCCACAGAGTTCAGAACAAACATTTCTGAAGACAACATACAAAATCGACCTAATGGAAGTAGGTTGACACAGAGGTCAAGAATAGACAGCACTGACCAGTGACAAGCCAACTTTCCCCACATTGCCAGAGAAATTCTCAAATGAGTCTGCATCAAAAACAAAAATACACAAAATTAGCATCGGAAGCTCTACTTTCCTGTGTAAATTCATATCAACAGCCAAGTTTCATCAAGCCAAAAATTTGAGACTCTCATCAGGGTGGGGACTTCTGAGACTTTGAAAACAATGAAAAAAACTAGGGAGGTCAGGGAGAGAGTGCAGAGGTGGAAAAGGGACATAATTACGCTGGTCAATAGATTGCACAAACATCTGGAGCAAGTTGGCAGTGCCGCCTGACAAGTCAAGCACTATGTTTGTGATGCTCCATCCAACTGTGCTCTTCCTCCTATAGTTGAAGTATGCCTGCAATCCACCATTCTTCCTTCAATGACTATAGGAGCAAAACTCCTTTTGAGTAGTCCGATGAGACAATCAATACCACCAAACAAAAGCATCACCAAAGAATCACAATCTGTATGGCAGACAGTGGGCATACAGACAGATATGGAGAGATGATTCCAAGTATCAAGTCTGGCAGTAGAGGAGAGCAAAACCTGCGGCGCATATTTTATGCATGTCATGATGAGTTGTATGATGCTGTCTCACCCACACCCACACCCATACCATAACTGCAAATCAGTAGACATGCATATAAATCTATGAAACTGTGGAGAGGAATTATCCACAACAACAATTTGAAGGAAACCCAATCGGATAAGTGCAGTCAAATCAGTTGACATACTTCCACTTCCTAGAAATCTGTAGACTAGCAAATCACAGATGGGCAAATGATCAATCAACAAGGGGTTGGATCGCTGGAAAGGTGAGGACCCACTTGAATGCAGAAACTAGCCACAGCCAGTTCCCAGTTGGAAACGCCAAAAGCAGGAGCACAAAAGCAGATCCCCAAACCACAACGGATATCCCTATGCACGTGCTCGACACCCGCTGGCCTCCTTTCTGCATACCAAAATATCACGAAATGTCTCGATCAACACTTTTGAAGACAGGTGGACACATCAATTACGAAGAGGCTAGACTGATAATGAAAAGGAGAGAGTGCAGAACTCAGACATCATGATGATGGAGGACCTTAACCAGAAACCCTAATTGTGACATGCTGCCACAAGAAAGAAAGAAAGCACAAGTACATATCCTTGCACAAAACAGAAAAGATGAGCTTCATAGTCAGTTGTCTTCACTCCCACAACATATTGCTTGTAACCAGAGACTGGCAATGTTTGTGGTCTGCAAATCTACCAGAATTCATCTTCAATCCTCCAGCTTTGTTTTCAAATAAACAAGGACTTTGTTTGGGTGGAAAATGCATCAGATTTCAAAGATAAAAATCAGAGGCTCTCAACCTCTCATCTCATCTCATGTGTGTGCATGGCAGATTGGATTAAAGTGGAGCTGGGCTTATGTACCTCAAACAGGAAGAGTTGGACAAGCAAGACGGTCGTGAGAAGAACGGCATGGGAAGAAAATGCAACATCACTCGGTGCTACTGGTATAAGCTGCAAAACAGACAGCTAGTTATCAGCACTCTCTCTTCTTCATCTTCTTCTTCCAGGTGCTGCTCCATTCTTCTTCTCCCTGACTGAAATCAACTGCAATGTTGCAAAACATGATGATGATGATGACTTGCATCTCTTCACTCTCAGCAGCAACTACAAAAGGGCCAGTCAGTCCTTCCTTCCTTCGAAATGCATGTCCCATTTGAGGGTACCTCATCATAGCCATACTTCTCGTGGTACTGCTTCTGGACAACTGGACTGAAGTAGAGGGCTGCGTTGTAGATCAAGTAGGATGTGTGCTTGGTGAAGTTGAGTACCACAAAGTCGAAATTCAAGCCCACCACACTGCATGCAAAACCTCGCACTCTCGCTGTTTCAGAATCCCAGATCCAGTGCACATCCAACCACCCCCATACCTATCTGTCTGGACTTCTCTCTCTGGAACTCTCTCTCTGTGGACCCCAATTCAGAAAGAATGATGAATGGGTTGTTGTGCAACAGGAAGAAAGAAGAGAGAAGGAATTCCGATCAGGAGCCAAACCTTTTGCGGCGATAGTTGAGAATCACTTGTGGGTAGAAGCTGATCGACCAGACTGTGAATGCAAACCAGCCCAGGATCTGATACACCACGTACCAAGCCCCTGTGTGCCATCCTGGTCCGTCTCCCATCTTTTCTTTGTAGGATTTCCGATTCTGAATCTGATTCACTTCCTCTTGCACAAATCCCTGTCCTCTTGGACTGCAAAGTTGCCGACCAGCCAGCCAGACAGCAACAGAAACCTATCTGCTGATCCCCTCCGAGAGTTGAGCTCCGAGGAGAGATGGTTGCAGACCTCCCTTGCAACAACAGAAGACAACAAAACAGTAACCACCCTTTCCTCCCCTGCTCGTCCACATTCATTGAATCCCCCGACTCCTTCACGTCATTTCTTCCTGCGCATTCGTCATACATGCGTCATCCCTCCTCCCTCCCTCAGCCCTTTTCTCTCTCTTCTTCTTCTTTCTTCTTCTGGTTTTTCCTCCTCCTTGACTGCACTTTCGAAGTCAGGTTTGCCATCGAATCCCAAACAGTTGGGGGGTCGTCTCTGATGAATTTCATCTTTCCTTTTTATATCTTAGAATTGCTGAGTGAATCTGTTTCTGTTTGGTGGCAATCTCATCATCTCAAAGACCACTGCGCAACCCTAATCCCAAAAAACCCTAAACCTTTGTTTCGGCAGAGCTGCAGGATAGAACAAAGAATCTGCTGTGCGTCTCAGTACTCAAATAAGGATCTCTCAGTGGTTCAAAACTATGCCAATTTTGTTGAATCCCCCATTTCCTGCATGATGCCCAAACGTTCTTCCTACAAGGTGCAGAAGCTTGCTACCTAAACCCGAACCCTAAACCTTTTGATCTGTACGATAGAACAAAGAATCTGCTGTGGCATCTCAGGACTCAAACAAGGATCTTTCTGTGGTTCAAAACTCTGCCAATTCTATTGAATCCTTCATTTCCTTCATGATGCCCAAACATTCTTCCTTCAAGATGCAGAAGTTTGTTAGCAATCTCTACAAAACTGGGGAACTCAAAAAAAAAAACCTGAGCAATAATCTGCATTTTGTTTGTGTGTTGATCAGAGCTTTGCAGTTTCTACAACATTTTTGCATCATCTTCTCTTCTGCACTTTGGTGGTACCCTGATTGATGACGAGAGGGTTGCTGGATCATCATCATCAGCAAACTGCAGATGAGATGATGGATTCTGTAAGGTTCCAACACTTTGTGCTGATGCTTGCTTGTGCACCCAAATTTGCTCAGTTCAGTGAAGAGATGTTTCCAGGAGCTTTGTTTGTGGTGGCTCCAAGCTCATGTGGTTCAGAAATTGGCAAATCCTAAATCCAGTTTGTTGGCTTTGATTTTATTATATTCTTGAGTTCTCAATTGTCAGACTCAAAATCTATGAGAAAAACTTGCAGTACCTCTATTGAAGAAGGTCTAAAATGCTGCTGATTCTTGAAAAGCTTATTATTGAAACAATAGGGTACAAAAACTGGCTGAGGGAACTAAAAGGTTGCATAGAGAGAGGGAGAGAGAGTAGTGCAGGAGATTAATCAAGCACACAGCATGAAATAGATGCTGTCCCGAATTACAAAAAACTTAGATTCATTAAACCCATCATATAGGAGCAGCCTCCCAAAAAACTACAATAGGACAAAGAAGAAGCGAAAAAAAGGCAAGTCATCGTTGCTATGACCATAACCCAATCATCATCTCCACAATGCCACAGTAGAAGCTAACAGTTCAACATAATTTCCTGCTTCCTCGGAATTCAAAAGCATTCACAACAAAGACCATATGGATATGGAGAAAAATTGCTGTCGGTTTAGGATTTAGATTGTTAAAACCCTAAACTATGTACACAGGCTGATAAGCAGAGAGACTCTTCAATACTGCTGGTGCTGCAAACTCCAGTCATCTCTGGAGACGGAAGAAAATCCTTGGCCATGAACCTCTGGGGAAGGAAGGAAGGACACAAGAAGAGCAGGTAAGAAGAGAATGTGTGTGCGTGTGTGTGTGTGTGTGTGTGTGTGTTGTTTTGGGCAAAAGAGTGCGGTGTGTGTTTGTTGTTTTTGGTGAAAGAGTTGTGTGTGTGTTTGTTGTTTTGGTAAAAGAGTTGTGTGTGTGTTTGTTGTTTTGGGTAAAAGAGTGGGGTGAGAGAGGCTCGAACTCTCGACCTCAGGATTTCTCTTAGCTATGAGACCTACGCGCTAGCCAACTGCGCCACCACCCCAAACTATACAGCGCCAGATAATTGAAAAATAATTTATACTATTTTAAAGTACAGTGGGCTACTCAAAAATGGGAGATTTTGAGGCATGAATTAGAATTAGGAAGCCTCTTTTCCCCCATTAATAAAATTTCCTTTTAAAACAGCTTGTGTAGATCCGAGTTTTGGAGACATTTATTATAAATGAGTTAATAACTTTTCAATTATATGATATCAATAAAACACATGTTCTTGTTGTGACAAATACAATGATTATTTGAAAAATTGAAGTCATCGATAAGGAGCACATTAAATAGAAACGAAATGGGAAACACTAAAGGCAACTAATGAAGATATATGCAAGGTTCACAAAGTGTTTCAAAAGTTGTGGAATCTATTAGATGATTTCAAAATGTTTTTTTTTTAGGGCACAAAGAGAAATTGGGATGTTACACAATGTGAAAACACTATACCAAAACATGGAAAATATGACTACATAAGCGATTGGCGTTGTAGTCCTAAACCACATATATGACTAGCCATGACTACATGATTACTAATCCATATGGCCCTGTGGTATTTACCACTAGTCGCAAAAAATGGTGTAGTCATAAATGCCATTTGCAACTATGTCCTAACTGCAAGACATCTTCAATGGCTAAATTTTTATTTTAAAATATAATCATAATTTATTTTGATCAATGTCTTGCTATCACTTAATAACCTAAAATGAATTCAAAATTTTATTAACCATTTATGAATGGACACATGACAATCTAAAATAATGAAATTATTTTTCCTACCCAATTATTTGATGTTATGTGGCAGTCAACTTTTAGTCAAATAATAACACTTGGGACCCAAACTAGGCCACCTACTAAGCTAAGAGCCCTATGCTAGGTAATCTAGCCTACATGCTAGGCTAGGCGACCTAACCTAATTTTAAAAACAACCTAGGCTATATGTTAACCTAAACTACATGTTAACCACTTAACCCTCCTCCTAGGAAAGCTACCCCATTAATATAACCCTAAGAATTTAGAAAGCACATAGGACGAAGGTAAGAGGATTTGAACCCCTCACCTCCACTTTGAGAAGCAAAATCCTTTGCCATTACACCACCACATTTTTTATGTAACAAGTGAAGGTATCAAAAAAATATTAAAAATAAGTTTTTCTAGCCTAGATTAACCTATGCCTCCTTAGGCTGACCTATGTGACCTAAACTAACCTAAGCCACCCAACAATTTAGGCTAGACCTTCATAGGCCATTTTAAGCAAATCGAGGTCTTCCTATGCTAAACCTAAACAACCTAAACTACCTTGGGGCTACTTAAACTAAAAATAGGTTATTTAAGTTTAACATAAATTAAATTACGTTACATTAGGCTAAACTTGGCAATACTAAATTATATTTAGTTAAATTAGGTTATATTAAGCTATACTAGGCTAAACTTGGCAAAAGTAGGTTATTTAAGTTAAATTTAATTATACTTGGTTATATTACATTAAACTTGGTTATATTAAACTAAATTTGGCTAAATTATATTATACAAGGCTAAATTTGGCAAAAGTAGGTTATTAATGTTAAACTTAGTTATACTTGGTTAAACTAGGTTATATTTGTTTATATTAGGCTAAACTTGGCTAAACTAAATTATACTTGGCTAAATTAAATTATACTTGGTTATATTATGCTAAACTTGGCTATACTAAACTATATTTGGCTAATTATGTTATACTAAATTAAATTTGGCAAGTAAAAGTTGGTTATTTAGGTTATACTTCACTATTTTTGGCTATACTTGGTTATATTAAATTATATTTGGCTATATTAAACTATATTTGGTTAAACTAAGTTATATTAAGCTAAATTTAGCAAAAGTATGTTATTTAGGTTATACTTGGCTATATTTGGTTAAACTAGGTTATACTTGGATATATTAAGTTGAACTTGGTTATATTAAATTATATTTGGTTAAACTAGGCTACCCGGGTTAAATTTGGGTAAAAATAAGTTATTTAGATTAAACTTGGCTAAACTCGGTTATACTTGGCTATATCAAACTAAATTTGGCTATATTAAATTATATTTTGTTAAAATATATTGTATTATATTAAACTTGGCAAAAGTATGTTATTTGAGTTATATTTGGCTACACTTGGCTATATCAGGTTATACTTGGTTATATTAAATTAAACTTGGCTATACTAAACTATATTTGGCTAAAGTAACTTGTATTAGGCTAAAATAGGCAAAAGTAAGATATTTAGGTTTAAATTGGCTAAACTCAACTATACTAAATTATATTTGGTTAAATTAAATTATATTAGTTTAAATTTGACAAAAGTAGGTTATTCAAACTAAACTTAGCTAAACCAAACTATACTAAACTATACTAGGCTATACTTGGTTATATTAGACTAAACTTGGCCATAGTAAATTATATTTAGTTAAACTAGGTTATATTATATTAAACTTGGCAAAAGTAAAGTATTTAGGTTAAACTTGGTTAAATTAAGTTATAATTGGTTATACTTGGTTATATTAGGTTTAAATTGATTAAATTATTATTTTTTAATTAGGTTATATTAAGTTAAATTTGGTAAAAGTAGGTTATTTAAATTAAATGTGACTATACTTGAGTATTAAATTACATTTGGTTACACTAGGTTATATTAAGTTAAATTTGGCTAAAGTAGGTTATTTATGGTAAATTTGGTTATAATAGGCTAAATGTGGCAAAAGTAATTTATTTAGGTTAAACTTTGTTAAACTAAACTATGTTTGGCAATACTTGGTTATATTAGGCTAAACTTGACTAAAGTATGTTATTTATAATAAAATTGGTCATATTACACCAATTTTGGCAAAAATAGGTTATTTAGGTTAAACTTGGCTATACTAGGTTATACTTGGAAAAATTAGGCTTTATTAAGTTATACTAAATTATACTAGGCAAAACTTGGCAAAAGTACTTGTTATTTATGTTAAACTTGGTTATGTTAGGTTAAACTTGGCAAAACCTAATTAAACTTGGTTAAATTAGGCTACGTTTGGCTAAATTAGGTTATTTGAAATAAATTGGGTTAAACTTGGCAAATTTTGATAAAATTAAGATAATTAAGTAAAAATTGACAAAATTAAATTATTTAGGCAAAACTTGGTAAATTTTTCATATTTAAACTAAAGTAGTCAAAATTTGGTTAAATTTGGTTAATTCATGATATTTAAGCTAAACTATGTTAATTTAATCTATTTTTATTAAATTTGGTTGATTACTTACAAAATTAAGGAAAAAATAAGTTATTTGCTAAATTAAGTTAAACAAATATACATAAACTAAACAAGGCTATTTTAAATAAACTTATGAACTAAATTCAATGGAAGTTAATTTAAAAAGTTAAATTGAGGATGTTAAACATAAAAGTTTAAATTCAATAAAATAAAATCTAGAGGTTAAAGTAGGTTAAATCAAAGCCAAACATAAGTTAAATGTAAGCCAATTTGTATTAAACTTAGTTACATTTTCATATTTATTTAAATTTCTAATAGTTGGTCAAACAATGTCAATTATATTCAACATGATTACCAACTATGTAGTCATAATGTATAGTCATATACCTATAGTCATATTTATAGTTGTGTAGTCCTAATAATGGTTGTAGTCAAAATAATGAGAACGATTAAAGTCCAAATATGATTACATGATTATACTTGGATAGTAATTGGAAGTTGTTGTAGTCATGAAAACCATGTTTTGGCATAGTGAAACATGTGGTTGACATTAAAGGTTTTTCTAAACCATGTTAAACTAAAACAAAAAGAAAAATATATTTTTTCTTATTGGGAAGGAATAATGAAGTGTCGAATTGAAGCTTTGATACAAGTTGAAGATGCTGAAATATAATCATTTGAAATATATTTGGAAGGTATTAGTTTTGTTTTATATAAACATTGTGTAAATTCCTACTAAACATGTATAGAAGGTGAAGAATCAAAAGTAAATTGAATTGATAAGGTTACAAGTCTAGGTGTAAGTTTTCTTTTTCTAAATTTGGGTGGGGAGAAAAGGAGGGGTGACATCTTCCTTATTCCAAAAAGGTTTTTTTTGGGTGAAATGGAATTTTATTTTTCCATTCCAAAGGGGTTATTTATGGGGTGGGGTGGTGAAGGTTTGGCTATTTTTAAAGGGTGGGGGACCAAATTTGATAATTTTTATATAATTTTAGTTTATTTAATAACAAATTCAAAGGTGATTTGAATTTCAAATTATTCGCAAACTAATAATTTTTTAAAATTATATATATATATATATAGAGAGAGAGAGAGAGGGAGACAATTTATGCATTTTTTTTACTTTTAAATGAACTTGAAATAATTAGGTCTTTGTTTCCTTCTCCCTTTTCATCTTTCATTACCAATCAAATTTTCCAAAGTATTATATATACCATTTCAAGATATTTAAAACCTTGTTATTGATTTCATGCCTTTTTAAGAAATATCCTATTTGAAACACAAAAATATATATTTATCTTCCCACACATTTCATGTTAACAATTATTTTTTAATCACTCATTTCCTCAAAAAAAATCCCATTTGAAGAATGGGAAAAAAAAAATCCATCCTTTCAAACAAACATTTATTCCCCAAAAACAAAATTCCTCTCACAAGGAAAACATTGTAGACAACCTCAACACCCCCTCCTCCCCTTCCTACTCAATGCAAAAAAAACCCCTTTAGCTAGAAAAGAGAAAAGAAAAATTCATTCACCTTTCTCCCTTAAATGTCCACTATTCTAAAAAAAATTAATGTTTTATCCCATATCTTTTGCCCAATGTTGACTCATCATAAACTATAAACTTGAAAATGTTGAACTCTCTGAAATTATAAACCTAAAAATGTTGAACTTATTCACTTCCATTCACACCTTGTCCCACAAATGTTATTACATTTTTTTGGCATCCATTTGTTGTTTTAAACATAATTCATTTATTACATTTTTCAGTTCCAAGGTAGATTTGGTTGTTCTTTAATGCCTTACATGTGTTTTTTACATAGGTTAAATTTCTCTTCCATATGTGTTTCACATATTCCAATGTTGTTAAGAATGTTTTTAAAATAAAAAAAATTGTTGTGTTCTTTTTGAAAAATAACATCAAATAAAGTGAGAAAGAAGATTATAAACATTCTCCCTAAATATGACAAGGGGAGGGAAAGTGGTTTTTTTGTTTTTGATTTGGGAGATAACATCAAGTAATTAACAATTTTATTACAAAACAAACATTTCTTTTCTTTTCTTTTCTTTTCTTTTCTTTTTCTTTTCCATATCGATAACAAAAAAAATCAAGTGACCATCCAATTTTCTTTTCTTCTCAAAAGGGAAAAAATGAAAAAAGATATAAATGGCATTGGTTAATAAAGAGAATTGAACGACCACCAAATTTTATGAAATGAAAATGAAACAAGTTTTTTATTCTAACATTGGTAGTAAAGATAATCAAGCTAAGTGGCCATTTGATTTTCATGTCTTTAAAGGAGCAAATAACAAGAATGTTGGTTGATTTTAATGGGGAGGAAAAACAAATCCCTTGCAAATAATTTTCTACTCCTTGGGGAGGGGAGAACCATGTGATCACCTAGGTTTATTGGGAAACAAAAACAAGGGGCAAGAGTATCAAGCAATATCTCGATTTCTTTTTTTTAACTATATTTTTTTCAATTTCAAAACCAATGGAAAGGCAACATTCTCCTCACAAATTGTCAATTTTTTTCTCCTTTGGGAGGAAAACACTAGGTGGCCACATGGTGTTATTTTCCAGGTTTTAAAAAATCTATGTAGTTGAAAAAAGGTATTCATGTGTTATTATTTATTTATCCTTTTCATTTCAAGATGGGGAAAATTTTGTATTTGTTAGCATCATCTAAACCCAAAAAAAACTTTGAAAAAAATAATAATTAATTCTTATATATATATAACAAAATCAATGCAATGAAAATTAGATTAACTTAAAATTTTATGGAAATATTATTAAAATGAAAGATTTAGAATAGAAAAAATAAAACAAATAAAATTTTGTTTTCAAGCGAACACTTGGAACCTAAAGTAATTAAAATTTAATGAAATTTGAAGTTTTGAAGTTGATCAAAAAAAATGTTCAAATGAACTAATATAATACATTTATGTGAAAGAAAAAAATGAAATTCATGTTTTTAAAATTAGAAATAGTAATAAAGGGTTTTGGGTTTAGGTGATTTATCCCAAACTTGGGATTGAAACATTTTGGAATTATTTTTTGTTAAAGACTATTTGGCTTTAAGGTTTGGGTGTAAAACAAGGTGAATGGCCAAAAGCCATCACATGACATGGGTAATAATATTTTTGTGGATCATTAATAAAACATTATACAACTCTGAGGTCATGAATAAGGTTCTTTGGGCTTAAATTAAAGTCAAAAATAGTCAAAGTTAGGTAATGTAAAAAAATGGTTGTACTTGGGTTTAAGGTTTATGTGTTTTGTCCTAAACTTTGGTACAAAGCATTGAAGGTTTGATTTTTATTTTTCTTCATTACAATGCACTTAATGGTTGGCTTTCATTTTGGATTATTCTTTTTTGTTGTTTTTGCAAGTATGTTCACTTTGCATTTGTTTTATTGCATCATTTGTTTATTGCTAAATCCATTTTGGTAAGTATTTTTTCACAATGTCCACTATTGCAATGAAGGAGGGTAGAGTACTTATTGTTGTTGATTATTTATATTTTGGAATTAAAGATGTTGCATTTGAAATAAATGTGTTAAACATGTATGGTACCTTTGATCAAAATGTGAATGACCATTGAAAATCCAAGTTACACATTTTGCACTATGATTTGTTAAATAGGGCATGTTTGACCACAATCACCTTGAGTGTGAAATCACCTCACATAAAATGCATGAATAACTTTTACACAAGGGCATGCATGTGAAGGTGGAATTTTTTTTGTATTGAATCAAAAGCTAATAAGGGTTTTTAAAAAGGTGACATGCATATTATCATCACAATTGCATCAATGACCATTGTCTTATCAATTCCAAGCTTCCCACTTCAATTGGTTCCCATGTTCTTCCACATGGATTCCATTTAGGAATTAAAAAATTCTCTCCAAAGTTGAACCAAGTTAGCTAGCATTGTGGTCATTATTATTCATGTAAAGGAAGGTGGAAATAGCAAGGGTGAAAGACAATTCATGATTACAAGACAACACCAAGAAAAATAAATCCTTTAGCCTCCCCATTGACCAACTAGTCGAATATTTATTCTTTGTTTCAAACCCAATAGATATAGTCAAACTTTTGTAGAAAGTGATCATTTATATTGGGTTTTGGTATTAGGATGCATTTGGAAATTTCCTCTAGTTTTAGAAGCCAAATATTTTGGTAGATTCAAAGGTTATTGGATTGCAATTCCTAGAAAGATGGTTTAAGTGAGCAACAATTTTTTTTGGCTAAAACTATTTCATCTCAAAAAATAGAACTAATCTATTAAGTACTAAAGGGGGACAATTATGATTTGATTGGCAAAAATGATCTACACTTGGCACCCTAAAATTGTGGTGGGTATAAGATTAAAATTTTGTATAATTATAGTAATGAGATAGCATGAACATTACAATTGAATGGAAGTGCACAACCTATAATGAAAAATAGTCTTCAATGGGTTTTGCTCTTTCTTTTCCGAGGGAATATGCTAAAGTTTCCTTTGAAAATGTGTATTGCTTCCCAATCCAAGATTCTTAGTTATGAGAAACCTCTACAAAAAGAGTAGGATGTTTGGTCGAGATTTGTTCAATTTGTCGAGCAAAAATTCAATTATTTTATCATTCAAGTTAAAAATTCATAATATTTTGTCGTATCATTGTGTGGACTTCAATTTATGGCAAAGCGTATATAATGTTTTTTTTTTTAAAAGAATGCGGGGGGAGTTTTACATCATATGGCTTTCTGCTAAAAGCTATGAAAAAAAATCTAGATTTTCTTTAGAAAAGGAATATTACTTATTCTTTTAATAAAAAAATGGTTTGAAGGCTTGAAAATAATGATAGTCACACATAAGTCACTGAATCACATGATAGAATAACACCCATAGATTTATAGTCTATAATTTTTAACCAATTTTGTGCTAAAATTTTCATATGTCTTTGAAGCTCTATTGACCATTTTATAATTAACATAAATTTGCATATGGAAAAAGAGAATTTGACTAAGATGTCTTTGCCATTGGCAACAATTTTATAATAAAATATGAATAACTTTTCAAGGCTTACAATGAAAGTTAATGCGCAATGGTTTTAATCAAAAATATTGTGGCAACTTTCAAAGGTGACCATTTTTTGAAAGCATAACACTACACAATCCTAAACACAATTGTGGACAAATGCATTCAAGGCCACCTTTTGCAATTGCACAACAAATTTTCAAGTATTCAACCTTCAATAAAAGAGGTAATTTTCTTTCATTCACACAAGGACAAACCTTTTATTTATTTATTTCCTTTAAGCATTGGTGGATAAATAAAATAAAAAATTCCCCTTCTGACACCTAGGGAAAATAAAATTAGCTAGTTATTTAATTATCCTTCTCCTTGGGGGACGGAAAATAAAATGAGGTTGCCTAATTTTATTGGGAATTTTTTTTAGACACCCAAGGAAAATAAAATTGGGTGGTTGCCCAATTTTCCTTTTCATTGTGGGAGGGGACAATCAAATGACCACCCAGTTTTATTGGAAAACACAAACAAAAAAAATTGTATTTAAAAAAATTTGGTTCGAAAGTTGAACTATTGCTTGATTTTCTTCTCGTTGGGGAAGAAAATATTGAAACTTTTTTTTCCTTGGGAAGAAATATGGTTACCACTTGATATTCTATTTATTTGGGAGGGAAATTTTTTTGCACTATAATTTTTTATTGGTTTTTTTTTAAAAGGGAAATTGAAAGAAAATGTATGTTTTGTTTTTAAATGTTAGTTTTTTTCCATACAAATAATCAAGGTGCTATCCATAATCAACCCAACGATGCCTCCATTTCATAAATGTGTGGAAATTTTCATGTGCTAAAAATCATCAAATATCTGATTGGCAATGAACATTGTAATGTTTATTACTCAAAATCAAAGGTTCACAAATCAATGCCATTACTTCATGGCTCCATTATAATGAATGATGAACGTCTGTTAATAACCATTGATGGGAAATGGTTGGAAGCATTTGTGCATATAACTAAAGCTACATTCTTGAATTTGCCTTGTTTAATTCAAATTGAACTTCATTTCAATTCACACTTATGCCAAATTTTTATTATCGCCCACATCTATATTTATTGGTTTTCATGAAGATGTTTTTAACATTTAATTTCAGATGTAAAATCTAATGTGCATGATAAGGATTTAGGTGTAGTTCCTTTGATTATTGTTATTATTAATTATATCCAACGTAGTGTCAAACACAAGCTTGTGTTAAAATCAATTTCTAAAAAAAATAAAAATCTTAAACATTTAATGTTGTCGATATTTTTGAGTTTACCCATCTATTATTGTTTTTATTATACACATAGTTTGTATATGCAAAAAATTTGTATTTCATAATTTTGGTTTGAACAACCTTTAATGTGAACAACAAATATGATTTAATTTTCTAAAATAATAATCATGGAAAAGTACTTGTACCTCAACTTCCATTCAAAGTAACTTTGTGTGAATATTTTATAATGTAAATTATTATACGTGTTTTTTTTTCCTTCCACAAAGAAACTTTCCAATGTAAACAAGTTTTTCAATGCAAGCAATTTTCACTATAGACAAATTTTCGAGTAAGCCATTTCTCGATGGAGTTTTTTTAAGCATTTATAAATTTTCAATGAAAATTAATTTCAATTTTTAATAGTTTTCCATCATGTGTATGTTTGTAATTATGTCTACAATTATTTTGGTGTGCTTATGTTTATAATTATGTGAGTGCACTTTGTGTGTATATCAATAGTACATGTGGGTGACTTTATGTGCATGAAAAAAAATGAAAACGATTATGTGTAAAAGTGTGACATGTGGCTTTGTGTAAGTGGGAGTTCATATTACTTTATGTGGGTGAAAATGATTGAATTTGTGTATGTGTGATTATGTGGGTGTGCATGTCGGCAGGTGGGAGGGTGTGATTTTGTTTACATGTGTCCCTTTAAATTAAATTATAAATGGAAAAATTTACATCAAATCTTCTTGATTCATAATTTGAACTTGTATTGAAGTAAACAATTGTCTTTTTAAATCTATATTATAATTATAATTATCATCTATTCCAATGAGGCAAAATAGAATGGCACATTTAAATCAATTTTTATTATCGAATACAAAGAAAACCCAACAATGTCACATTCCAAAATAAAGTCCAATTTTTTTGTTTGATTCGCATCAAGGTATGGTCATAAAGGAACATAAATATGTGACAAAAATGACACAAAATGTTACAATGGGTAGTTTATGGGAAATTTTCATTACAACTTTTTGTATAAAAAATATTTACAAAGGTCAATTTACATTTGGAGTAAAATATCAAAACGCATAATGTTTCAATGTGGAATGGATTTTCAATATGTTCCCTTAATTATAATTTATAGCTTTTAACATTTTGAACCAACTAAATATGTTAAAAGTGTACCTAAGTTAAACATCTTTTTCCAAATAACAGTGTGAGAAATCATGTTCATTGAAACCACGCATGAGAAACGTCATTTTCAAATATTTTCAAGCCATTAAACAAGTTTTTTTTTTGTTTAAAAAGATTAGTTACTATGTTTTTTAAATGTTTTTTGGATTAATTAAATTGATTCCAAATTATTCACATGATCCCATGATATATTTCGGATGTTGTTTTATAATTAACTCAACAATTTTAACACCAATTTAAATTACTACTTCAAAACATCAAAAACCAAGCACTAATTACATTTGTTGCGACTCCTATTAGCATGGATGCACCCTTTTGCAAACCAATTTTGCATTATGATTTGAATGAAGCTTTTGATTTTACATTGATGGACATTTTAAAAAACAATTGGAATTCACCATTAGATTATGTTGTCTCATTATTCAACATTTATTGCAACACAAATATTACCCAAAAAATTAAATTTTCATTTAACATGTACAATTAATTTTTAATCCATTCATTTTTTTCCTAATAATGATATTTTGACTCCATTCATTATAATGCCATTTACAAAAGTCTACCACAATTCCTAATACTCAAATGGGACATTCCCATCCAATCATTGATCCTATTGTTACAAAAATATGAAAAAGATAATACTTTGATCAGGTAACAATACTTTATGTTAATGATATTTTTTACTTATATTACCCATATTTAGGAATAGGCTTAATAGGTTGAAAATGTAAGCAAGTTGTTAAATTTAAAAAGTGACTTAACCAATTATTTAACCTAACATGTAACATTAACTTGACTAGTTATTGAACCTGGTAGGTAATATTATACTAAGTTAATAACACTAGTTGATAGGTTAGTCAACTAGTAGTTTGCAAAACAATTGGCAAAATAAGTAGTTAAAACAATGTAGTTAAATAGGGTGTAGCTTTTTGAAATTTTGGATTATTAGTTTAGATACTAGCTAATGACTATTTATAATGGTCATTTATGATTATTATCTTTGAAATAGCTAGTATAAGACTAGGAGGATAGACATGTTTGAGGACTTTTGATTTCATTTATGATTGTATGTTTCATTCTTTCATTTTTGGAACATGAATCATTATCTTTCAACCAACTTTCTTTACATTTTTTTTAGTAATTTGTGTACATGTTACTTTTAAATTTGTAGATGGTTTAAGTTTTGTTAATCTTTGCATGTACTTATTGCTGAAAATTCAAAAGTTGAACAACCTTAATGGGAATAAAAAAAACTTATTAACAACTTATCAAAAACTTGTCCAAATCTAACTTATTTTACAAAAAACATTTAAATTCATTAACATGTTTGCAAATATCACAAAAACAAGATGTCAAGATCAAAAATTCAAAGTCACAATGAATATTTCACAAATGGCAAATTTCAATTCTCATATATTGAATGTACTTCAAAAAAATCAAATAACCAATTCTTGCAAAACATTGTGTTTAATCAAATAAAGTGTCCAACATCATGTGAAATAAATGAACATGTATTATTCAATATTATTGACATCTATAATAAAAATATGAAATGTCCCCATAATTTAATGTTTTTGTTATGAGAGGTTATGTTTCTTAAAACAACTTAAATATTTTTCAACTACATTGTCAAAACAACTTTTTATATGTTTTCAAATTCAAATAAAACCTAATTCAACATCATACATATGTACAAGTTGTTCACATAACATCAACAAAAGTAAACAAGCTTGGTAGAAGTGAAATTTAATCCTTGTAAAATTATTTCACACTACTGTAACAACATATTTGCATTATAATATGCACACATTCATAACTTTCACCTTCATTTTAAACACACCTAACTCTACAATTCATTAAAACACTAGATTCATGGTTATTTCATATAACCAGAATTTGCAATTCAAAGTATAATGTTGAAAAATCCAAAGACAAAATTACAATTCATTACATTACATTTTTTATATTATAGAAGATTCACACAACAATATGGATATGGAAATTGTTAAAGAAGTCTATACTTATTTATTTTACTGAAAAAAACTTCATTAAAATTACAAAAAAATTCCATGTTATGTGGAAATGAAATTAGAACAACAAAATAAAATCTTTGGTATCCAAAAAAAAATCTATGGTTTTTTTACTACAAAGCCCGTACGACTCCTTTTACTCTTCCCAAAACTATGTGTCTAAAAATCCCCTCCTTCTTAAAATTCTTCCTTTTAGGCAATCCCAAGTCACATCATCATGGTTCCAAAAACAACAAAAATTCCAAATTCAAACTAATAATGTTCCATGATTAATCCCTATCTAAATGCCTTGTTCATCCAAACCATGTACTCATCTTACCCCTTTAACATTACCCCCTCTATACTTTGGATTTCGTCCACAAAATCTTTATAAAATGACAAAAAATGAAATGAAAATATTTCGTATCCTTCTAAACATCTATCTCTTTTACTACAATCTGTAATTTCAACCCTAAATTCATTAGCTCTATGGTCAACCAAATTCTTTTCCAACTCCTTTGTAAAATATTCATCTACAACCTCCCACCATTCCTTAAATTCTACTTCAAAATCCTTCATCTTGTTCTTTGTCCTCATTGAGGTATAGTACTCCAACATTTGTTCATAATATTTTAGCCTTTTTTTAACACCAACTAGATCCATATTCTTTTTATGTTCATGTGTAATCTCCAACTATGCTTGTAAGTGTTGCAAATTTTTTTTAATACTCCTTTTCCTCCATCAACTTCTCTCTTTCTATCTCTATTGTTTTTCTTTTAAGCTTTTCAGATTGTGGCAAAGATGCATTCTTTAGATTCACCAATTCCAAATTTGTCAAAATATCCTCCTTCTCCTTCTTTTCCTTAGTCAATGCTTTCACCCAACTACCCAAAGCCTCCTATTATTGCTTATGAAGCAACAATGCCTTTGTCCACTTTCTTTCTATGGTTTCCTAGATTTTAGCCTTCTGCTTTGAATCATGCAGTTCTCCATCTTGTGACTTCAGCCATGTTATGCTACCCTTGAACTCCTCATTCTCATCCTACAATTTTTTATTGAACATTTTAACCTTTTGCCTAGCTTTTACCCTATTCTTCCTCTAGATTCCCACATTATGTTTATACCCTTTCTGGAAGTCTTTCTCCTTATACAATTCCTCCTGTAGTACTACCTTCTCCTTTTCCCTCATGGCCAATCTATTTTTCAAACTCCATATTCAAACCTCCATATTCAAACCTCCATATTCAAACTCCCCATACTCAAACTTACAATTGCCAAAGTTTGAAATTCAACTGCCTTTTATGCTTACATTATTTCCACAACTACTCCTCTATAGACTTTGGTGTATTTATCTATGTCGTACGATTTTGGATCCTTTTATACATGATCCCATCTCTTGCACCAATATGCTCCCCAAGTCAAATTCAAATGAAAATCCTTTTGTAAATCCTAGTCAATTAACTGGTACTTATAATTATGATGGCTTGAACTCTATAAAAGAAAGCTTTGTTACTAGTCTTTTCGTTTACAGTCCAATATTTTGTAAACCTTCTTGTGCTTATTGTTGTTACTATTGCAAATGTTGTTATAAATGTTGGAAAAGTTGTGGACTTCTAAAGGTATCCATCCAATCTTCATATACATCCCCATCAAGGTGCAAATGTTCCTTGCCCTTTGGAAATCTTATGTCATGTTCCCTCTCAACTTCCTACTTCTCCCTCAATTGTCTCTCCTATGGAGATGTTATCTATGGTACCTCTCGCTTCTGCTCCTTCAATTGTCACTCATGTGGAGATGTCATTTGTGGTATTTTTATAGTTTGCCTAGCTACTTGTACCATTGTTAGCATTGTAGATGGTTCCACTTTACCCTTCATCATTTTTTGTGCCCTTGATTTCATGCTCTCTTGTTCCCTTTTCACTACTGAGTCTTAGGCTCCTCTTTCCTCAACTTTGTTCTTCCTCTTCAAAGCATTTTTTAGTGAATCTATTGTAACCTTCTTTATATTTTCTAGTGTTTTCTACATCTCCTCCCTAATTCTTTTAACCATGGTTTTTATGGATTCTCCTTTTAATGCACAAACATATACTAAGAGATTTTTGCTAATACCAAGGAAGACTAACAAGTATCTTTTTCATCCTCCTTATTCTCCTTGACATACTTATACCATTGATCTAACTCACTATTTAGACTATTGAATATAATCTATGCCCAATTTACCTTTTGCCCTTTTTCTGCTTTCACCAATGTAATAACATTCTTGTTGCTAAAATATTAAACCTTTTCCCTTTGATAAATGATAAATATAATGGCAAAATACCTGACATAATATGACAAACCCATACTCTTTGCATTCCACTAATCTATAGAAGAATTTGTAAGTGCAAGTCTACAACTTTGTAATGGTTGGGCTGCTAGTGACTTACTAACCTTTCCTTTAGGGTCTTCTATAGACCCTTTTGCACATATTTTAAAGACTTCTATAATCAATTGTTTACTAATGGCATACATTTTACCCTTATGCCCAAAATAAATATTTGTGCCTTTGATCAAAAATGTGTTCAGAAATTTCAACATGATGTTGAACATCGATGCTTGTTAATCCATTAGAAACAAAGGAACAAGCCTTGCTTTAGAAGCCCAGTTTTCTTCCTCAACAATATCCTTTCAATTTTCCATCCACTCAACATGCCTATCATAGTTTTGTTTCGTTTATGTCCACATGAATCGCTCAAGATCTAGAATTTTAATACCTTTCTCTAAAAGTGTAATTATGTTTAGGATTGCACATGGGTCACCATCCATTTCATTTTGTTTCACAATTTTTCGTCTTCAAAGTCTATAGATCACTCTGTAATCCTTATGGCATCAATTGCTTAGACCTTTGATACTTTCTAACATACCCTTCTTATTTCTAAATTGAAAAAAAAACCACTCATTTGAGTATTCTCCTCTATAATACAACAACAAAATTTGTAGAAAACCTTCTTGTTACTATAAATAAAAATTTAAAAATAAAAATAAAAATTCCCCATAAGATGGTCGCCAAATGGTAGAAGTGAAATTTAATTCTTGGAAAATTATTCCACACTACTATAACAACAAATTTGCACTTCACATGCATACATTCACTATTTTTGCCTTGATTATCAAAACACTTAATATTGTCATTCATTAAAACACCAAAGTCATGGTTATTTCATATGACCAGAATATGCATTTCAGAATACATTGTAAAAAACTCCAAACAGAAGATTAGAATTCATTTCGTCATATTTTAATATTACAAAAAAATCACACAATGATATGAACATATAATTCACTGTAGAAGTTTGTGCTTCTTTTTATTATTGAAAACATGAATCAAAATTATAGCAAAATGCCATGTTTTGTTGAAATGAAATTAAAACAACAAATAAAATTTATGGTATATCAAAATAGAATCTGTGGTCTCCAATTACGAAGTACCTATAGCTCCTCCCACTTTTCCTAGAAATTGTGTGTTTAAAAATAATCTTACTCTTCTCTAAATTTTTCTTTTCTAGGTAGTCCTAAGTCACATTATCATGACTCAAAAACCAACAAGAATTCAAAATTCAAAACTACAATGTTCCATGAACAATCCCTATCCTAAATGCCCTATTTGACACACCCCCAAGCTCCTTAATGTGTTTATTTGTAGTTGAAGCTTTTGCACTTCAACTTGAGCCATTTGTACCTCCTTTTGAAGTTTGTTTGCTTTCACCATGAGCACCTTTCAATCTTGGTAATGAGTCTACCAAGCTTATTCAACTACCTCCTTCTGAAAGGCTAACACACTCTCATGTTCTTGCATTGTATTTTCCATCTCCTTTAGCCTTTCATGCATGCTCCATTGCTCATCTTTGAGGGCTTGAATCTCCAAACTTTATTGTTTAATCTCTCTTTAAAAGTTTGCTATGTGTCAACATTGCTCAAACGTTGATCTTCTCCAATAGCTACTTCTATAACCTTGTTCACAACATTGAACATTATAACAAGCTTATTGGCATCTACAACAGGTTTACTAGCATCCCCCTCTTGAGGTAATGATACTTCTTGTGATCATTTTGCTTGGAGTTGTTAATGATGTTCCTTTTTTTCCTTCCTGTTTTTTAGCATAATGGCATTAATGTCCACAATGATTTTTTCTTTCTGCTTAATTTTTTTTTTTTCCTCTTGTAACATTTTTTGCTCCCTAGCAAACAACTCTTAGTAGTAATATCCTATAATGGTCAAATCGGGTACGACCAAGGTGTTAGTCAACTTTCTAGCCTTATGTCGAACTGCTACCAATTCCTTCTACAACTTTTGAGAAAACCATGTTGCCCAATTCACTAGTTCTTTCTCAATAGTTAAGATCACAGAAACTAAGGAACAAGGGGTGAACATGTTGCCTTGATGAAATGTCAATATTTTTGTCAATGCTTCTAATCTTTCGACTCTTGCCTTCCCGTCAACTTGGGTAATCATATACCCTGATTGAGAATGTAGTGATCTTGTTGTGTATTTACAAAATAGGTGGCAATAACATTGTTGTACCCCTCTTGTGCTCTCGCCATCAATCCTTCACAAGGTAATTTGAATACCTTTACTATGCTCTCCTCGCCTATGTTGATTTGTCGTCTTTATAATTTGACATACTGAATGTCATAGTTGAAACTACAAATCAACTCTTTTGCCAAAGGTTCATTGATATGAGTTTAATCAAGTTTTTTCAATGATGCAAGACCCACCTTCTTGGCCCATGTTCCTTCCTGAGTGTCTAAGGCCCAAATACTAACATGAGTGCATCCCAAGAAAATAACCTTCCTTAACTCAACCACAGTTGGCAGCTACTCTACCAGTTTGATCCTTTGTCGCTTAGTGCTTGAATAAGTCATGCCAACATCAACTTCATGTTCATGCTTCATCTCTCCAACCTCAAGAACTTGCTCCTTATACAAATTAAACCCCAAATCTAGAAAACAATAATGTAACATTGATAAGGTGGTTTTGGCAATTCTTTGTATATCCCTACAAATAGATAATCAAACCTAATTGTAGTATTACAATTTCAAAACAATGTTGTTTCCTTGGAATGTTAGGAACCAACCTTTTTTTTTTTTTTTTGAGGTACTCCCAAATTTGTAGTTAGGTCTCATCATGATTAGGATTATTTTTTTTTGCATTCCTTTTTTAAGATCTTTTGAAAGTCTTTTGGTGGTGAGTCGATTTTTTCACAACATCACTTATCCTTTTATTTCTTCTCTCTACAGCAAAAATTGAATGCTCCTTTACTTATGGTCTTTACATGTATTGTTGTTTTAGAACTATTGTCTCCATTATCATTTGACTCCTCTCCACTATCTTTTACATTGACTCCTCACTCACAAACGACTTTCTACATGCTTGCTCCTACAAAACTAGATACAACTTGTCCCCTCACATGTTCTTTGGATACTACTTTACCATTAAACTCACATGTAGTGAGTTTGAACCAAGTTGTATATGGCTCTATGAAGCTTTCAATTCTATTTTGATTTTTTCATGCAAAAATTTCCCTAGCTTGCGTCCCATTCACTCACACGCTCATTATCTCTTCCAAGGCACTTTTTCCACAAGTAGTTTTGATGCTTGCTTTTTTCAATTCTATTAACTCGTCAAGACTCAATAAAGTATCTAAGGGCCATACTGACCGTAGTTCATTTGATGATGTTTTTAATATCCTAGTAATAGCCTTTCTATTTTTCCTTGTGGGGTCTAGTTTAAGTGGTTGTAATGAACTTTCTTTATAGCCTTTTTCTCTCAAGGCATAGTTGGTAAGGTATGATAACTTTTCTTTTTTAAGTTTAGTTTTGTAACTTCTACTCTTGTTTTTCTTTCATTATATTTTTACTCCTTTTCCTCTACCCAAAAATATTCATCATATATGAGTTTAGGTATGGAATCTATCCATGGAAGTTTTATAGGTTTGGGCACAAGCCTAGCTTAATCTTTTAGGTTTAGTAGTTGGAGATTTGTTACGATGGTACCTACTAGGATATTTTTCAACATAGACATTGGCCACCATAATGTCAACCACTACACTTTTGGAATGATATTATTTTAATTGTTGATATTTACTCTCTCTACCTCATCATCACCTAAAATAATTAATTCAACATTGTTATTATTAAAAGTTTGATGTTCTTTATAAGGACCCTTCCAAGGTAACTTAAATATACCTCCCTTGATTGTAATTGTTTTAAGCATCCACAAAATTAAATCACCTTCACATATACTTTTGAATTTCCCTTTTTCATCCCAATTTTCCTTCCTAAATAAATGTATATGATTAATATTTTCATCATCATGTCAACGTTCTTCATCTCATCAAATTAGATCACTAGTAGAAAATGATCATTTTGCAACTAGTCCATGTGACTAATTTTTAGTTGCAAGCAACTAAAATCTTAATAGTCAGATTGGACAAGTCGCATTGACACTAGTCGTAAACAACAACAAATTTTAGATGAAAGAAAAAATCAATGAAATATGCCTTCATCCTTTGACTGGTCATATACATATTGTCGCTTGTAACTAAGATGCAACTTTTTTTATGAACAATGGGAACAAGTCACAAACGACCTATAATTAAACATTTTATCCCATATGTTTTGGCTTTCATTCTCATTTTGAAAATTATATAATTAAGAAGGTAAGTGATAACTAACTAACTAACTAATTAGCTAACTAATTAACTAATAAAATTACTAATTATTTATATTAATATTCATCAATATCTTATGATTATATTATTAATTATATTATTAATTATTAATTATATTATTAATTATTAATTATATTATTAATTATTAATTATATTATTAATTATTAATTATATTATTGGCTAGATAAATAATTTTTAAAAATTATATATATACTATAATAATCTA
>Ga0116229_10000969_pt1 | contig 42869 bp, 34 predicted proteins | sample S1TSphgellanicum_3_FD_87313 | JGI IMG/M metagenome (GOLD analysis project Ga0116229, IMG submission 87313) | Host-associated microbial communities from peat moss isolated from Minnesota, USA - S1T2_Fc - Sphagnum magellanicum MG | ecosystem: Host-associated > Plants > Peat moss > Unclassified...
ATTTTTTTATATTAAAATAAAATTATTTTTTTTTTAAACTTAAAATTTTATTTTTTTGAAATCATTATTTTTTTTTTTTTGTTGCTAAGTTGTAAAAATTTGCCCAAAAAAAAACACTAGTATAGGTTATTCACTAGATACATTAATAATATTATTATCTAATTTTTTGATATCATAATAATTAAAATTTATTAAATTATTTTAAATATCATAGTTAATATTAAATTTTAATGAGCTTTATGTAATTAATATTTGAATAAATTGAATATTCGGTTTTATTTATCCAATATTTTGTAATTATATAATTATGTAACCAATTTTTTATTAACTATTATTATATGTAATTAATTAATTAATTTATTGGTATTTATTTCATTGGGTAGTTAATTTATTAATTAGTTAATTACTGAATAACTAGTTATTTATTTATTGATTAGGTAGGAGTCATTTTTCTATTGAATTATATAGTTTACAAAATTAAAAATAAAGAGAAAATATATGGAATAAGCCTTATAATTGTAAATAATTTGTAATTAAAGTTTCTAATTGCATCGAAATTTGCAACAAAGTTTAAAATCCAAATTTTCAAGTAGTGGGTATATTGTATTAGAAATCAGTTATGGTGTACATATGGATTTGCTTTACATACTTCATTGTCTTATGTGTTAAATAATTAAGATATTTTTTCCAATTTAAAGGTAGAGCTAAAAGGTTGTTACAAGTTTGTTTGTTTATGCATAAAACTTGGAGGTTGAATTTTTTTGTTTTTGACAATTGAAAGTTCTTATTCTTTTTCTTGGAGGTTGAAAGTTCTTATTATTGTTCTTGGAAGTTGAAGGTTTTTTCAAAAATAAAATGGTAGTCTTGTGTTGAAAAATATAATATTGAAAAGAAAATCATGCACATGTGATGTTGTATGATTTGGTTAAATGCTAATAACTATGTCATTGAATGTGTTGTTCATTGTGTTGTAATCCAAACTAATACATGCAATAAGACAAATTCCAAAACAACAAGGGTATTGTGAATTTTAATTTCAATATTTCAAGTATATGATGCATTTTATTTTGAAAACTACCATTATATGCAAGTGTAGGTGATTGTAATTTAATTTGTATCAATGTTATGTATGTTATATTTAAGTGATAAATCAATTTTATCAATGGCATTATAGTTATAAATTAGTTGTATTTAAGTTGAAAGGATGGACATCTATATATCTTTTACACTATAATGTTATGTATGTTACATTTTAGTGATAAATAAGTTTTATTACTGGCATTGTAATTTTAAACTAATTTTATTTAAGTTGAAAGGACAAACATTTATATACCTTTTGCATTATAATGTTTGTATATGTTATTGATCTCATTTCACATATGACATTGAATATCATCATATGACATATTTCAAATAGATGAGGTGGAATCAAGAAATTATGGCTCAAATTCAATTTCAACAAAAAAGAAAAAGAAAACATTAATATATAAAAATAATGTTTTGATGACAATATTTGATTGTTGTGGTTCATGATCTTGGTGATGGCCTCTTGTTTAGATAGAGGAAATTTTTTTATTCTAAAGTTTTTGTACAATATGTTTACATTTATAGTCAATTTGCATTTCAATAAAAACATTATTTTGATGAAAAATCAAAAAATCATTAGGTTCATCAATGGATGAATTTACATAGTAATTATTCCATAGCAATCACCTAGTTGCCAATTGCAAATTGGGTGTATTACAATTACACGCGAGTACTACCTTGTGTTGATATAAGTTGTCAAATAATGCAATTAATTGGCATAAAGGAATTACAATGGAAATCAACAAAGTTCATCATTAATGGATGGATGGATGAAAAAAGTCAAAATGACATTACAACGGTAGTTGCAAACTAATTGTATTGGAGTTTATAATAGTTGTTATTGCATCATTGCAATTGAGTTACATGAGTTTCATGCATAAAGATTCCATGTATGGTGAGTTATGTCCATTGTAATTCATCCAACTCATTCAATAACATTCATGTTGTAAAAATAATTTAAGTTGCAATGAAGTTGCAAGAGGTCATTGTAATTCAAAAACTTAGTTGCAAAATTAATTGCGAATCATTTTTTCTTATAATGTAACTAGTTGAACTTGAATTTTGAGCATATAATAACTTAAAATAACTTATCATAACCTAAGGTATAACTTATTACAATTTACAATATTTTAGGGTATATTTTAGTATATCATGTTGTACTTTCTAATAACCAAGGTAAAATAACAACATTAATAGTGTAAGGTATAATAGATCAAGGTATAATAAATTAAAATATCCTTGGGTATATAACTTAGGTACATATAATTTAACATAAGTTATGGTAACCTAACCCAGGGTTCAATAACTTAATGTGGCTAAAGGTTAAATAATTTATAATATCATAGGGTATAACTTAAGTTTAAATAATTTTAAAATATGATTTAAGATAACTTAAAGTTCATAACCAGCTAGGGTATAATAACATAGGGTGGTATGGTTTAAGGTATGTAAAATAACATGATCAAAATATACTTATTCATTGTAATGAATTATGTTAATTAATATTAAAACATGATGATTACATAATGATTTTATAGTGACATAATTTTAATCAAAGTGAAATGACTAAGGTGAGGTGAACCTATTCATTATTACAAAATGTGAATGAAGTTCATTAGTCCCAGTTCACTAAATTAGTGAATCCACTGCATCTCCATTAAGTCTTGTTCACTATGATTAATGAATTCATTCAAAATCTATTGAAATTGTTTGACGTACAATGACATCTTTGTTGTGATATTTCATTTTTAAGGTCCCATAGTGATATTGAATTACACCTTATTCTTGTACTAGCGAATCAACATGTGCATTTTCATGTCCATGTTATTTATAATAATTTACCTTTTTGAAGCCTATATATGTGATCCCTTTGCTTTACACATCAAATGGACATGAAAATTCACATTTCAAGATTTGAGGTAAATATTGAAAAATCATTGGGAACCATATGGAAATATAATATTTTTAAAACGGGGGAGGAAAAGTTTTTTTGATTGAAACCTCAAAACAAAACTAGTAGACTCATATAAATAAAATATTCATTCATAATTTCATGGTATTGAATTTTTTTTTAACAATTTTTATTTAGAAAATTAATTTAAATAAACACATTTAACATTGAAAAAAATATTATTTCAAGTATTTTCCAACTATTTTTTAGAATATCCAAAGCATTTACTTTTAAAAAATCAATGAATGAAAAGTAATGTTTCTTTTTTCAAAAATTTCATGTAGCACGATGCATCACTAGATAAAATCCAAATAACTACCATCTATTGGCAACACACGTGTAGAACCATTCTCCAAAATATTAAAAAGTGCCCCTAAAAAAAATTATATCCAAATTTGACCAAAAATTATTTAATTCTCCTTATCAAAAAATTTGGATTTTTCTCTTGAAATAAAGATAATTAGTGAATGTATATGAATTATATAAAATTTTGAGGTTTAAATTTTGTGAAATTTTGATTTTAAAAATATTGGGTGGGATTTCAATTCAATTTTCATGCAATGTCATTTGACATTATCATTCCAAATGGAACTTAATTTTCATATTGAAACCAATTCATTTCTTGATTAATTGATTAGTTGATTGTCATTAGTAATGCATAATAATATGGAACCCAAGTTTGATAACAAAAAAATTCAAAGTGAAAGAAAGTTTACTTTGGTACAACTTTGATTTGGGTTCAATGTGAACAACGTATTGTGTCAATTTGTCATTGTTATGGTTAAATGAAATAATTCAAAGGTGTTATGAAATGGTAAAAAAATTAATCAATTTACTTTGAAAAACAGCCTAAAAAATCTTTATCTCTTTGAGAAGTGGTCACTTTTGTATTCCACTAAATATATAGATTTTTTTAATAAAAAAATGGTTTTATTAAAAAAAGGATTTTAATAGATATATAAGAAAGATGAAAACCTAAAGAAAAATCTTATAGGAAACCATTTTGAAATGTAAAGAGGGTTGGGGATTATTAATGCATGTTAAATCAATGTTTTAAAAATACAACTTTGGTCACCAATTCACACCAATAATGTTACATTACATGCTAAATCCTAGGTGGCATATGATGTGGCACTAGGTGTTATGTTGGTGGTAAGCTAATAATTGGTCAATAATAGGTTACGATCAAAAATTTAGAAATCATAAAATTTGGTTATAAAGCCAATTAGTTGTAGCATCCCCCCAAAAAGGTCTTTTAACTCAATCTTTCATAAACTAATTCCCTTTCAAATTTCCTTAGTTGAATTCTTGGTTATGCATTCCTTAACAATTGATCCATATTATTTTAATGTAATTGATCTATGACTTTCATTAATTCCCACATCCATGAACTTCACAAGCTTCATCTTGCCTCACATTATATAGTCATAACATTTTTATTTTCTTTGCCATTTCCAGGTTGTTTGACTTCTACCATCTCAAGATGCATGATCAATGTAATCTCTAAATTCTTAATGCTAACATTCACCATGGATGTCTTTGGCATTTCTAGCTACAAGGAAATGGAACAGACATTGATCGTCAAAAAAATTGTAAAAGCTTCACATCCATTTAGGTTCATGATTCTTGCAATTTTGCACATATATCTATACCTAAATTTATCTTTGTAGGTCACACAAACAAGTTTTAATTCAATACACATAGGTTTAAAAAGTTCTTTACATGCATTTTTTGAAATTTTCACATTCAAAATCATTAATTTAAGTTATTGATCTTTACAAATTTTTGCATAAAAATAACAATCATATTTAGATTTGTTTGTATCTAACATTCACAACTTAGTGAAAGACCCTCAATCCACTAAGAAAAATTGTAAAAAATAAGAAACAAATAACGATTCATAATTTTGAATCAAATGTATAAGTACATGTTTGGAAGCTTCACCAACCCAATTGGGAATTTATGATGAAATCATTACTTTAATAGAAGTCAAGAGAAATAAACACCTCACAAACATTGAACAAGTGGAAGAATATTTCAAAAATTGTCACGGATGTGGGATGTTGAAAGTACTTTAACAATGGTTCAAGATGTAAGGATAACAAAATATTACATACATGAACAATTTCCCTAGTCAATTGTTTCGCCCAATCTTCCAATGCCACAAACATGAAAAATGCTCCCAAAAATGTCCTTTTAAAAAGCCACTTTAGTGGAATGGTTAACCTCACAAAGAGTCCTTCAATCCACCTTAGTGGTTGTTTACATCCTTTTCTAATAAATTAACCTAACACTCCCCTCTCTTTGTTGTCTCCATTCACTACTTCAAACAAGATGCAAACGCAACCATCAAAAGCATTTTCAATGCACTTACACCTTTGTTAAAATAAGTTTACATCAACATGGTTTTCTACCCAACCACAAGCATAAGAAGGTCCTTTCCTCTACAAGCTTTTTCTTATTTTCTATTTTTTTCATGTGTAATCCCTCCTCTTTTCTTGCCCTATTTTTATAAAAAAATCTCCCCCTTGTTATCTCCCCCATACGTGTACAAGATCACTTAAACTATTTACATTTGTACTTTTGTGCTAATGTTAATTCTTAACTACAACACCCAATTGTTGCTGGTCACTTATCCAAAAGTCAACGATTGCTAACATGCTCCCCATCCTAAAATAGGTAATTGTTTTCAATGACAAAAGTCAAGGAAGTTCACCTTAAAAACAATGTTTTCCCCCATGTAGTTTCATGCATGGGATAATGTTTCCATTTAAAAAAAAATCTTTCCAAGTTTTATTTTGGAGTTGTTAGAGTTTTGTGCTTAAAATCTTTTTTTGTTCGACTATGGTGTCTTCCTCATGTAAAGTTTATGGTAATTTAAGCAATAGATGGCTAAGGTCAAACACATTTTAAAAGCAAGTTAACATGGAAGACATCATGGGTTTTCCATGTCTTTAAGAGATCCAATCAATAGGCCACTTTCTTTATTCTTTTGAATATGGCGAATGGGCCGCGATATTAAAGGGAAATTTGTTGGCATTTCCCCGATCTTAAACCAATTCTCAAAAGTTTGACTTTCAAAAACATTTTGTCATTAATTTCACATTTCTTAGGGCTTTGGTTTTTATCAACATAGAACTTTAAGTTGGCTCATTCTTGGGCACTTTGCATACTTTCCTTCACCAATTTCAAAGTATATTACATGTTTGCAATCATTTCATTTACACCTTGTATCTTATAGATAGGCATTGAAATGGAAAAATGAATTAAACTTTCTTACCCACATAAGGCATGGAACGAGCTTGTTTTAATGGAATAATAACAACTCCCATAATATATGAATTCCATCAAGTATAAACATTGTTTCCAAGTTCCTTGCCGATGGCCAACATACATTCTTAACATATGTTCGAAGGTACAATTAGTCTTTTCTATAATTTGTGCATTTTTTTGGATGATAACCATTATTTATTTTGAGTATAGTGCCAAACATTCTAAGTAGGGTAGTCCAAAATTGGCTCACAAATTTTCAATCCCAATCACATATTTGATGTTTTTGAGCAACCCATGCAATCAATTTTTTTTTTGTAAAACTAATCTAAACACATCTATGGCCATCATAATGGATTTGGTAATAAGGAAATGAACATATTTTGTAAGTCTATTTACAACCACACAAATGTTATCATGCCCACATTGGTTTTTGGGTAACCCCATAATAAGTCCATACTTATGGGGTAAATGCAAGATTGAATGTCTCACTATCGCAATGGTAGGCATTTTTTTCCCAAGGCACCTTTGGTTCAAATGCATATGGTGATTAATATATCCTTAGATTTATTAATAGAGACTTGGATCTAGACTAACAATTTCATTATGAAAAGAACTATGTAGTTATTTGTTGATTAAAAACTCATTTGCTAATTGTAATGGATTTTTAAAGTCAAAAAATATGGAATGGTCATTTGATTGGACCATCACAAAATGGAAAAAAATTATATTGATTCACATTTTAAATTTTTTATTGGGACTTAATATATGATGTAATAAAAGATGATAAATTCATGTGAAGAATATTTTATTTGAGAACCTTAATCATTTGATAATTAGGGACTTTTGAATGGTTAAATTTGACCATATTTTCATAAGTCCATATGAGTTGCAATTTTTTTTTTTTCAAATTTTTATTCCAAAAACATATTTTTTGAAAGCTTTACATGAGGCATTATTCATCTAAACTTTGAGAGTTTTCATTTTAAGACATCCAAATTTTAAAAATGACATCAACTACATTAAATACAAATTTTCACATATATTTAGAAAGGTTTGTATGTGATTGAAGATGTATTATTCAAAGATTATAATAATAACATTTTTAAAGTAACAACCATATCCATTTGGATCATTTTAGAAAATTTTGTATGGACTTATAAGGAGTGTAATTTTTGCTAATATTGAGACATTCAATTATGCATTCACCCTATAGACTCCCACTTATTATTGGGAATTCCTAAAGGTTATATTAACCTTAATTACTTGTTCAACTTTGGATACTTTTGACACACGTAACATTTTTCAACATAATCATGTATATCCTTCTTCATGCCAAGCCAAAAGTAATTTTTTTTCACAACCATATATGTTTTAAAATCCTTGGATATCTTATAATGGGAATGTTATGGTAATTAGAAAATATGTAGACACAAAAATCTTCAAAGTTAAAAATACATACCTTGGTGTCATAATACAATTTATCATTGTTCAAAATATAAGCCATATATTTTTGGATTTCTTCATGGGTTCTACCATTTTTTTGAAGGCTTTCATAATATTCTTTAAACCATTCATCTTGGACATAATAATTTTGTATGTTTTCTATCACGGCATTGCTTACCATGGAAATGGCATTGGCCAATAGCTAATGAGAGAAGGCCTTGGTTAGAAAAATTTCCTTGCCTTTTGTATAATGCATGGTTGATCCAAAATTAGATTGTTGTAACCTCTCCAACATTTTATTATTAGTGATTTCAAAAAGATCTATGATTACATGGCATGCATGGAACATAATCATCATTATCGGACCATGAACATTCATGATAGATTCCATGTCCAATTTTTGTGTAGCTTGAGATATGGGTTTCCTAATATGATTGTAGGGTTCCAAGCTAAAGTTGGAACTATTTTGCAATCACCACACATATATTTAAAGACCTAATGGATGATAAAGACAAATTTTAAAAACTAGTTGGCCATACCTCATAAGAACCCATTGAGATCAATCATGAATTTGTAAATATAAAGTTTAAAAGGAAGTTTGAAAATTTGAATCCAACAAACAAGGTTTGTTTTGCTAGTAATAATGTAACTTGGTTATATGAACAACCTTGAATAACATTATTTTTAATTTCACAAGTTAGTTTAACATAACCCTCCATGCTTTTATGGACTTCAACTGTTAATTTAATGAAGAACATTGTCTCTAACACTATCCTTGTGTAGATCCTAGTTGCTAATCCCTTGACCCCAATTTTTGGTCAACAACTAGGTTGCAAGAAAGGACTAATAACTCCTTTATTTGCAAAAAACTTTAAAGGGTTAAAGAAAATATTTTTCAACATATAAAACTATGGCCAAAGTTATAGAAAAGGGAAATAAATAATTCATCAAGTCTATTGACCACATGCATGTTAATAATATTTTGTTGATGGGAGAAATATGGATTTTGATGGAATATAAAATATTAGCTCCCATAAGACCATGTTAATAGAAAGATGGAATATTTGAAAGAGTAAAAACAAAACCTTAACCAAAATAAAAAACAAATGCGGTGCAAGGTGCAAATACAATAAAATGACCAATGGCCAATTGTTTTATGATGAATTTGCTTTGGAACATTTTTTATTTTAAAAAAAATCTTGAATGTTTTTATATTATTATGTTAAGGTGGATATTAAAATTTTCTCAAAAGTATGTTGTTTTCAAATATTGTCAAGTCTTTTTAAAAGTCTAATTATTATTTAATTAAAATGATTGATTACAATCTTTTGAAAATGTTTTTGGATACTTTAGAATGATTGAAACATTTTCATAAGTTTTCATAATATATTAAGAACATTGTTGTATAAGTACAAATGTTTTTAATGTTAACTTTTTTATCATTTAAAAACATATCAATTAACAATTGGTTATTCAAGTGTAATGGGTCATTTCATTGTATTTTCATTGTGTAAACTCTTACTATGATGGAGGTGATGACCATGGCCTTCTCATGGGCTACCTACAACAATGACAACATTAACATTTCAATTTAAGTTCTGAAGCATGATGACATTGTAAATGATAATAAATTTACAATATTTTGAAGGATGATACCAAATAAGCTTGAAGGGTTAATATATTATTAATTTCATGTAAAAGTATTTTATTTGCCAAGGTAAGGGGTCAATTCCTTTCTAACACACACACATCTTCTTATACTTGTTGAATTCTTATATCATTTTGATTGATGTTGATTGTTGGTTGGTTTTCATGAAAGTTATGCAATACTTATTCCTTAAAAGTTTTTTAAAAAATGCCAAAAGCATTTCCAACCATGAAATAATCCCACTTGTGTTTTTTGTTATAGAAAAATTCTAAAATAATATGGTGTTTGTTTTGGTGTCATGATCAAATTGGTAAAGATATACCTTTTGTCCCCATGCAAGGAAGGAATATTGTTTCCACATCCTTTGTTCACATCAAACAAACTTGTCAATTCAATCCAAACCTATGTAAAATTCTATCACATTTTTTAGCAAACCAATGATAATATCAAGGAATTTGTTATTATAGTCAACCATAACACAAACAATAATGAAACATCTCCCACAATTATGATAATAATAAGATCATTTGGGAAAAGGATGAAAGGTTTGCAACCCAAAACATGGGCATAATCAATGGTACCTTGTATGTTAGGCAACTTGTGCCATTGCTTGAAATCATCCATGACAAAGTGCATTTTTGGTCCCATTAGCCATGAAATCAATTTCTTGAAACGCATTCATTATAAGAACAAATTTATGTAGGACCATTTGGATACATTAAACTTCCCAATTGTGAATAATTTATTGCAAATGAAGAAATTGTAGGCACGTGTAGGTTTTGTAATAAAACAAGACACATGAATTTCCATAGGATGGCATTTTGATATTTTGTGTCTTTTTTCACCAACATTGGTTTTAATTTGTTAGTAATTCCAAAAAGGGTGGACATCAACAAGTTAATTTTCTCTACCCATGTCAATCATCTTTGTATTTTGGGTGTAAGAATATGGAAAACTAGGTTATATTTTGTGACTTCACCTAGTTCCCTAATTCTTTAAACATAACCTTAAAAGATTGATTAATCATATTTGTGATTTGTAGTAACAAATATGAAAAAAATTACATTTTCAAAAGCTCTGGATGGTTTGTTAACACATGATTCCATGTGTGATTCATGATTATTAAAGGTAAGGACATTTTACTATAAACCCTAACATTAGGTCATGATGCAAATGCACCTTTTATGCCACAAATATTAATATAAAATAATAGCTATATAATGCCATGTGACATTTTGTTAATGATTAGTTGGATGTTAAGATGCTTCTTACCACTAAAGGTTGAACACTAGGTGAGAAGGTCACAAAGTGTAAGATCATTTAGATTCTTAAGGAGTAGGAAATAAAATCCCCTTGCACACATTGTTTGGGTTTTGGATAACCTCTGCCTTATGTTTTAAGATGGGCAAAATTCAATTGTTAGGGGACATTCTTAGAATGCTTTGGGTTGTAGTTGCGATTGTAGCAAAGCTGTGGAGGTGTATAGTAACACAAATGCGCTAGGACGTGCGTTGGTTGTAGTTAAGTTTACAATGTTGATAACGTAGAGTGTAGAAACATCCTTGGCCTAGGTCCCCCCTTGCTTTAAGTTATGTAGTACCAATCCAAGGTACTATTGTCTTAGTTTAACCCTAGAAGTTTTTATTGGTGTTGTTGGATTTTGGGTGTGGAGAGATCTTGGGATTTGGGTGGAAATAGAAAATGAGTCTAAAAGCTATGTTTTCATGGTAGCCCAAGACTATAAGTAAAGGCTAGCTTAGGGGTAACTACTCTTAGGGTTTTGAGTTTTGGGAAAGAAAGCCTTTTTCTCTTCATTAATCATCAAAACATGTGCGATAGAAACTTACTTCAACAGAAAGATACTAATAAAAGGAAAAAAAAACAATTAAGTAGGAAAAGTAATGTTGTGTGTGTGTGAGTGAGAGAGTTTTATCCCATGGATTTTTGGGTGTTGTTATTGTTGTGAAAGGTATGCATTAGTTTTATCCCTAATTGTAGGCTTTTTTGGTAGGTTGCTTACATAAGCAGAAATTTACCTTGTTTCCAGTAGATGTTCTTTTAGATATCATGTGAGCATGTCTTCGTTCATGTGTGGGTTTAGGGGCAATCATTTGGTTATTAACTCATCCTACCACATCGACTTTCATTTATATTTAGCCCACTTCCTTATAACATTTCATACTTGTCTTGGTTTACACATCCTACGTGGCCCATCTTTCATGGTGACGGGCTCCCAAGTCATAGGGTGAATCCCACTTGAGGGTTTCACAAAATCAAGTTGCGGAAATTGTGACTTAGTAACACGCTCCCAGCTTCCAACTCTAGAAAGGGCTAGAGGGTTGAGTTTGGAACCCAAGGATTAGACTAGGAAGAGGGACTAGTTGATCAAGCATGAATCTACATCAAAACAAACCACCCACGTGGTTAATTTGCATTCCAGGACACCCTTGGGTGTTGGGACAAGCCACGAGCACTTTGGACCACGAGACACACCACGGCCCGAACTCGGGGGAAGCCACCACTTTCGCCCATATAGTATTCTCTGCAGCTCGCCGCCGAGGCTACATCCAAATGGCACATTTTGTTGGGACTCTTGAAATGGAGTTCCGAAACTGTCCCGAAACTGTCCCGGCTGCACTCTTGGAACTTTGAACGGTCATAAATCCTGACTGTAGAGTTCGATCGCGACGAGATCTAAACCAAAGTTGTAGCCCTCGTCGAGATCTTTTCAACGCCATGTCGTGCTCTCAAATCGGATGTCGAGAAGAGGTCGATTCTTGACTTTTAGTGGTTAGGAGTCAAATTGCCAGTTTGATTCCCGGCCCTTCTTTTGCCCATAACTTGGGCTGCAGATGTCCAAACGACCAATGCGAGGCCATTTTCGATATCTAAGTTTCAAGACCTTTCCAATGACATCAAGAACATTTTAAGGCAAGGTGGTTTGGGCCTTGCCATCAAGATCTAAACATTCGAGAGTCCCGGAGGACTCCAAATCTCCAACTTTTCCAAGTGTTGGGCTTCACCCCCACACTTGGCCAAAGTGGGGTTGCGACACATGGTGTGAGTGTAGTCATACCATTGATCATCTAGGTACCCAATTGCTTTGATGCCCCTGTGGGAGTGAATGTACAACATCCCACAATGCATTTTGGGATAGTGTCGCAATTATTATTTTAAAAAGTGGAACACATGTTCAGAAGGAGATTTCCCACGTCGTCCTTTGCCACACCCAACAACAACGAGTAGATATCCTTATTAGCAAATATGGTTTTCGGACCTTGATGGACATTGTTAGTGTTGATTTGATTCGCACATATATGATGCAGTGAACATTGATGATGATAACACATGTAGTGATGATGGTTACTCAAGAAAAAACATAATTATATGTTGAGTAAACACCAAATGATGACCTTATTCCCTTAACTATTGAAATGTATGGGTGTTTTTATTTTCGTTTTGATTCATTTTTGACTACTTGTGCATAGACCACTATTGTGCGTGATCAACGGTCTTCTTTAGTCCCTTCGATGTTTGTTGTTTACTACCAATAATGTGTGTCCATATCCTTTTAGCATGCATAAGCCGTAATGATGCTTTAATGGGTTGTTGCATTTGGGCGAGGTTCCTCATCTTTTCACACATCATAGTTAGTGCATTTATGTCATTAGTTGATTTATGGCAAATGACAATTCTTTCATCTTAGGTTTTTGTTGTTATTATTGATTGTTATTTCATAACCTACTAAATAGGATTAGGTTAAACTACCTAGCTAGGATACTAGTTAGATTATTAGTTAATAAATAACTTATTAGCCTATTATGCTAGGCTAAAAAGGTAATTTAAGGCTAACTTAACCTGCTAGTTATGTTAGGTTAAGTAAGTAGTGCAAGCTTAACAAATAGGCTAAATCATTAAATGAATATGGTTCATTTGATTAAATGTCAAATTATAATAGTCAATTTCGCTAAGGGTCAAATCAAGATGATTAATTTGATTAAACCTTATCCATTCAATATGGCCAATTTGACTAAGCCATGACCATTTTGATGGACATTTGTCCATTTTGACCAAATCTTTGACTTTTTTACTTGTGTTCTCATTTGCCTTGTATGTTTGTTAGATGGGTTCCTATCCTTGATTTTTATGTAGAGGTTTTTTTTTCTTTGGGTTGGATTCACCTATCAACTTGTCATGGGCCCTTTCATTTGAGAATGGCCCCACATTAGCAACTTTAGTCTATAGAAAAAATTGGTCAATTTAAACAAGCATCTAACAAGGAAGCTGACCTAGAGTAAGATGCATCACAAGGTGAGTTATGCATTAGAGTTTGAAGTCAAAAGCCCTGTAATTCTGACATTGGAGTCAAGATATTTTGTTGGCTTATTTTTGCCATTTAACGACAAAAAAATTCCAGTGTGAGTCATAGAGAGGATTCTTGTGAAAAATATGTGCCAAAATCATCAGATTTTGAGCAAATAATTTCTGAAATCGCCATATTTAGAAATAGGTTCCAGTAGGTTGTCAACATAAAGGTTACAAGAATTCTTGTTTTTTTCTATTTTGTTTTAAAAAATTTCCTCTTTGGCTTGTTGCTGAATTTGGCTAATTACTCTGGTGGATGATTGCCAGCCAGCCAGCCAGCCAGCCATTATGGCTACATCACAAAATTGAAAAAAAAAAAAACCCTGGAAATTTGGAGCCATCTTGGAACTTGAAAGAAACTTCCTAAATCACTTTAAAGTTTGGTAAGGAAAAAGAAAAGAAAATAAAAGAAAAGAAAAAGACAACGAGAACAAATTAAAATAGAAAGGTCGAAACGTTTTTCCATTAAAAAATTAATTCCGTACACTTCCAGAACACTAAATCCGACAAAACATCCGAAAGTTCACAAGAAGAGAAACAAAATAATAAATAAATAAATAAATAAAATTTTATATAAAAAATGTTTTCCCAACGACCACAGTCATAATAATGGTGTCTAATCTTTGTGGCTACTGAATCATTCATCCATGAAGTCCAGGTATTAGTCGCTTAATATATACAGAGACTATATAAATCCTCTGGTTGCGTCCGTCGTAGATGAACTTTTATTTCACGGATTATTCATCTACTACCATACGTTGATGTGTCTCATCCATGATGACAGTTTCTACATCGATCTGTCTCATCCACATTGCCAGTTTTGAAGTTGGTATTTCTCTCATCCACGATGCCAGTTTTGAAAGTTGGGTGTTTCTCTCATCCACGATGCCACTTTTGAAGTTGGGTGTTTCTCTCATCCATGATGCCAGGTTCTACGTCCATGTCTCATCGACGATGCCAATTTTTGAAGTCGATGTCTGTCTCATCCACATTACCCGTGTTATGGTCGATGTCTCATCCACGATGCTCATTGTTTCGTCTATTTCTCATCCACGAGGCCAGTTTTTTGAACTGTAATGTGACGCGATGGCGCGCAAACATTCGGTGCTCGCAATTTGGCGTTGAGGACGGAGAGAGAGCGACAGAGACAGAGAAGAGACGAAGTCGAGGGTTTGTGACGAAGTCGCGAGGGTTTGTTAGAACGCCATCGCCATCGCCATCGCAGGCTCTCGTAACAAAGGATCGCTCTCATCCTTCCGTCCCCAAGAGTCACGGCGGCAGGGTCGCCGGGCTGTTCTAGAGCTTGGGGGATCTTCCTCGAGAGGAGGTTTGGAGGAAGCGGCAGAGGAGAAGAAGAACAAGGAGGAGGAGAAAGAAGAAGCTATGATAATAGCTTTATAGGGTTGATAGGAGAGTGAAAGAAGGAAAGAAAGGAAGGTGGGGGAGCGTATGTCGAGGTGCGTGGTGTTGTTGTTGTGGGACGGAAGGGGATATTAGATCGCATAGTGGTTGAACTGAGTTTGTTGTCTCTTTTCTCACCCTCACTTCTGGAGAGCTGCGGAGAACAGAAGAAGAAGAAACCGGGTTTTTGGTCGTTTTAGGAAATAAGGGAGTTTCTTTGTTTGTGTATGTGCGTGAAGGGAGACTGCCATAGTTCAGGCTTAGGAGGGGAGGTGTGTGCGGGAGGGGGGGGTGGGGCCATTGTTGTACAGTAGTTGATTTGCATCTAGTAATAGTTTTGTAAAATTTTGCGGTTGTGAGGAGAAAGGGGAATCCGTGGACTCTTCTTCATTGAGGTCGGCATACACAACTTCGATTGCAACGGACTGCTTGTGAACAAAGAGTTCGGTCAAAAGTGTGTGGTGGTTGCGCTAAGGGTTTGATGGAGCCACGCGTCGGCAACAAGTACAGGCTCGGGCGCAAAATCGGAAGCGGCTCATTCGGTGAGATCTATCTAGGTGAGTTTTCCTTCCTATATATATATTAGGTCTGAATGTATTTCCTTTCTGTCCGGTCATTCGGGGTTAGATATCGGGATCCTGTTGTGTGCCCAGGAGGCTCCGTTGATTACAAAAACGCTTTGTGATTTCTATGAAGGTTTGTCATGCAGGAATGATGAAGGATATAATTTCTTCTTCTTTTGAGTTTTTCTTTTTCAAGTTGTTGTACAGCATTGAGAACATGTGGATTTGGATTTTCTTTTTCCTGCAGGGGCTAATGTACAGACCAATGAAGAAGTAGCCATTAAGCTGGTAAGCTGCACTCTCTTTGTGTCTCTCCCCACACAGTTATTGATAACTGTCTTGGATGTCAGGTTTGTCAGCACGTGTGCAACAGACCACTGCAGCTGTTGAATCTCCAGAATCACATGGTTTTATGAGGTGTAGAATTTGTTAATTTCTTTTGTAGTCAGCTGAGATTACTTGTTTGATACGATGTTTAGAGTGTTAGCTCTGCAATTCGAAATGAGGTTTCGGTGAGATCTTTTTCATGGTCTTGGGGTCAGTTATTTGTCTGTTTTTTGTCTATGATCTGGTACTTGTAAGGTTTTTTTCATGTGTGTAATCCCAGTCATGGAGCAGTTGGGATTTGGGTTTCTTGTATACCAGCTCTTTTGCTTGTGGAGGATTTGGATTGTTAGAGACATACAAGCTTCTGCAAGTTGAGATTTGTACATTCAAAAAAATCTGACATTGAGAGATCCTGGTTGAATGATTATATTGCACTTTTTTCCTGCAACAGTTGGAAGCTTGTAGCAGGTAGGTTCTATGGTTTCCTAGATGTGTGTGAGTTCCTAAACACATGCCATACAATTGGTATCAAAGGTTGAATTTCAAATCTTTTGGTGCTTTTGATATGAGTGTGTCTTAGGTTCCTGGCTTTTTAGTATACCCAGGTGGTAGAGTGAGGCAGGATGTTCAGGTTTCAAGGCATATGTAACACTTAGGGTATTTGTGCCTTGCTCTTGTGCTGGCTCTCAGGATTCTGCTCTCCAAGTGTTGAGTTTCCTCACCCACTCTCATGCTTGTTTTGCAGGAGAGCATCAAGACAAAGCACCCGCAGTTGCTCTATGAGTCTAAACTGTACAGGATCCTTCAGGGAGGAAGTGAGCATCTTGTTTACAACATCTATTGCTAGTGTTCTTTGGTTTTCTTTGGTTGTTGTCTGTGACTGTACCATGGGAGATGGTCTTTACTGTCCTGCTGTGTTGCTGCAGCTGGGATTCCAAACATCAGATGGTTTGGGATAGAGGGTGACTACAATGTTCTGGTTCTTGATTTATTGGGGCCAAGTCTTGAAGATCTGTTCAACTTTTGCAGCCGAAAATTCTCCTTGAAAACTGTGCTCATGCTGGCAGACCAGCTGGTATGTTGCTTACTGCAAGGTTGTTTGGACTAATCTCTTTGTGTGCTTTACTTCTATGTGAATATGGTAGGTCTAGTACACTGCTTTGGCACATGTCCTTGTTGTTTGTCAAGGTGTCAAGTTTGCTTTGTCCTTTTGTTATGTGAAGAAATGGTGGAGAAGTCTGAGGAAGAAGAAGTGGAGTAGGGAGACTTAAAGTGCTGTTTCTGTTCCAGATAAACAGGGTGGAGTATGTTCACTCAAAAAGCTTCCTCCACAGAGATATCAAACCAGATAACTTCCTAATGGGCCTTGGCAGGCGAGCAAATCAGGTATGGTGTTTCACAGCCTTAACTAAGGATAGTGCATATTTCTACCCAGGCATAACTTGAATTGGTGTATGAATAGCAGGTCAGGGCAGCTATAAGGTGTTCAGAGGCCATGCTGGCTACAGGTACTGAGAATTGGATGTTTTGCAGGTTTACATCATTGACTTTGGTCTTGCCAAAAAGTATCGGGATCCAACAACGCATCAGCACATACCTTACAGGTTTGGGTTTTTCCTGAATTGCAAATTGCTGTTTTGTTTTCTGGTGACTTCGATGAGGATACAGGCAGTTTGTGCTTTCAGATTCTGCTGCATGTCAATGTCTGAACTCATTCTGTATGTTGACACTTCAGTATTTCTTGTTGATCCCCAGTCTGGATATTACTTCTTTCTCTTCCTGGTGTCTTGGTTAAAATTAATTATTTTAGCTGCATATTTTCAGGGAAAACAAGAACCTAACTGGAACAGCCCGATATGCCAGCATCAATACGCACCTTGGCATTGGTCAGTTGAAACCATTTTGAACTTCTTCTAAATATTCCCTCTTTCCTGGGTGCATACTCTTCTATCAGCATCCCTTCCTTGTGCTTTGAGCTTTATGTTCTCTGCAAGTCAGCGGTTTTCACCTCACCATATCCATAATGGATGCTTCTGTGTTTCTCAGAACAAAGCAGGAGGGATGATTTGGAGTCTCTTGGCTATGTGCTCATGTACTTCTTACGTGGCAGGTTAGTGTGTTACAAGTTTTGCTCTCCTGATTTCACTTCAAGATGTTGTATTCTGCATGATGATGTATGTGTGCTCTCAACTCTTTCTGTTCTGCTGGTTGTGGTAGCCTACCATGGCAAGGATTGAAGGCAGGGACAAAGAAGCAGAAGTATGAGAAGATCAGTGAGAAGAAAATGTCAACTCCAATTGAGGTGAAATAAGCAAATATCTGTTATTTCTGCCATTATTCTTCTGTCAATCACCATCGTCTGTAGTTTTATTTGAGCCTTTATTTTAGTTAATAGTCATAATTAGAATCCATGGCTCTCTGATGAAAGGAAATAGCATTGATGGGGGTTACTGACAATGCAGGTGCTTTGCAAAGCATATCCTTCAGAGTTTGCTTCCTACTTCCATTACTGTCGCTCATTGCGATTTGATGACAAGCCAGACTATGCATACTTGAAGAGAATTTTTCGGGATCTCTTCATTCGTGAAGGTATTTTGTAGTCCAAGGAGTTTGTCTGATGGCTTTGTGATCAGGTTTTCTGATCTTGTTAGATAAGTCTCCAGCCGTGAAAGAAAGGAGTTTTTACAACTTCTGTATATCTAGGAGGCCAGATTATGATCTTGCTGATTGCTTGATGTACTGCTATTAGAGGTAATCTACCTGTGAGGAAGAGGTATATGCAGAAGGCTCTGGGTGTAAATTTTCTCAATCTGCAATGCTTAGTGTATATCAACTTTGTACATGAGTAATGTCATGCGCTTGTGTGTTTTATATTCCAAGTGATTGTATCTCAGCTCTGTGGATTGCTGTATGTTTGAACAGGTTTTCAGTTTGATTATGTGTTTGACTGGACCATTCTGAAATATCAGCAATCACAGATTGCGACTGCAGGTGCCCCACAGCGAGCCAATGTAAGTTTTGTTAGGAATGCTCAAGTTTGAACAAAGTAACATCCTTTCCGATTTTTCTTGATGTGCAAGTATTTGTCAATAGGGGGTGTCCTGGAAATGTTTATAGCCATGAAGCATGCCAATAAAGATGTGCATGGAAGTGACATTTCTGTTTATTACCATGTGCCTTCTGTCAGCCTGGAGCTGGAGGCACAAGTAGTGGTGCAGCTGGAGTTGGTGGTCTGCCAGCAGGTGTGTTCTTCCACCTTCTAGAAATGAGTTTTCAGATTTGTAGCATGGGAGTCTATTTCTAGTGTTGGTTTACATTATACTGTGGCATGGATTTGGGATTCTGGTTCTTTGAATCAGGGTTTGGTTTTTCCACTTTTTCCAAGAATCTTAATGTAGACTAGTGGTTGCAGGTGGCCAGGATGGCCGAGAAGTCCAGCGGGGTGCTGAGGCTGCTGATAGTAACCGACGGAGGCTTGCAACAGGTGTTCTGGCTTCAGGATCTGTTGAGGCACCAAAGTTAAAGAGTTCGGGACTTGATGATATGACTGCAAAAGAGGTAAGTTTCTCAGGATTCATCATTGTATGTTGGACCTGTTGACATCTCGAGCTCTGGATGAACAGAGACATTGACATTGGTTTTTTATGTGCAGGGGGTCATATTTGGTATTACAGAGCGAGGTGGAAGTTCGTCAAGGAGAGCTGCTATTTCAAGCAGCAGGCCGCCGGGTTCAACTGAAGTTCCAGACTCTTCACGGAGTCTGTCCAGTAAGATGGTCCCAATCAGCTTGCGTACATCAGGAACACAACGTGGCTCTCCAGTGGCTTCAGCTGAGCCTAAGAGGACGGTAACTAGTCGGCATCAATCATCTAACATGAGAAATTATGAAGCTGCCCTCAAAGGAGTTGAATCTCTCTCTGTTGAGGTGGAGCAGAGGCAATAATTTAGGCCAGTTTTGTGGTTGAAGGGTGGGCTTGTTTGTTGCTTGTCCTTATTTGCACCAATTGTAGGGCTCTATCTGGGACACAGTCCAGATGGAGATTTGGTTGATGGATAAATCAACCCTTTGTGTTCTTTTCTGGCACACTGCCTTTTGTCCTATCAGAGAAGAAGCCTTTTGAAAGTTGTATTTTTGGTTTTTATTATGTGCTTTTTTAGTATGACTGGGTATGTCATTGTAATGTCCATTGCCTAGCAAGAAAGGCAAGTCTGTAGTTGAAGCTTCCTGTAGAAGTACTTGAGGTGGATCTTTCTCAATGAATAGGTGAGAACGGAGGTAAGGGAGGAGAAGGGGGTAATTATCTCCTTTTTTTCCCCAGTTAGTCCTCAGCTAGATTAGTGCTCAAAACATTTCTCGTAATTGCAATGGCAGTTTTAAGAAGTAGTTATTATGCTTATGGAACTTATTATGCCTATGGAACACAATGTTGCTAGGAGAATGGAATCATATAGTTTCAGCCAGGCAGTTTGGGTTCTTGTTGGTTCCTGCAAAGCCTGGGTATTTTGAGCTGGAGTCTCCCTTTTGGTAATTCATGTACTGGGTTTTTGTGTGCAAAACATACTGTTATTGCTCATGAGCTAATTGTTTATTGAGGTTGATTTGTTGTGGAATTCAGTCTCTATTGTTAGAATATTGGTTCAAATGATTTCTAGCAGGGTCGTTTGACTTGCTAAGAAGAAGTGCAGAGGATGCAAACTAGGCTGTGCTGATCAAGAGAGGTGAGCAACTGCTCATGTCTGGGTGCCCTGGCCGTGTGCAGGGTGGCATTTCTAGGAGGAATTCTAGCTCCTCCTGGACTTTGAAAGAGTGGGCACAATGGATGGAGCTGTATGTGGTCTGTGGATTTGTGCATTTGAGATGAGTTAAATCACATTTAGATGAGTTTGCAATTGCAGTTTTCACTTTCAAGCGTTGTGTACAGATAGCAGTACTAGGCAGCTATACTAATTTTAATTGCCGTTGTGGACCTTCATAGCATATGTTATCAAGGTTTGATGATCTGACCTGGTATTTACAATGGGTGAGCTAGTTTAGTCATTTGCTATACTTCTACTAGTCCTCCTGTTTAGGTTAGGGTCTGGAGCTTGGTATTTATTAATGGGCAGTCTGGAGTCAATTCCGGGGTTGCCATTACAGTATGTGCAGCTGGGTGGAGAAAGAGGCTCTTATGTGGTTCTCTCTTCCAACTGAAGTAGTGAGCCAGCTAGTGATTTCTGGGATTTGCAAGTGAACTGATGTGTCAAAGGTGATGCAGTGATTCTATTACATGTATTATGCTGAATGTAGTGCCCAAAATTGTTCCCATAAAAAGCCTTGTTTCATTGTTGAATTCTGATTTGGCTGTTGAATTCAAAAGTGTCATTGAAGGAAATGTTGAGGTTACACAGGGGGCCCCAACTACTACCTTCTATGTAGGCCTGTCTATGCCTAGGGCTTGGATGCTTTGCTTGTACAGGGACATGCTAGAAGAACATGAATCACTCTCACAAGCTTGCTGCAGCTGGAATGAGGACTTATTGACTTTTGTGATTAGCTATGACTGTCAAGTGCCAGCCAACATGATGACTGAGTCTTCTGCCTTACTTTTGGAACTGTGATTGGATCTCAAGATGCATTGGTTTGCCTGTAATTTTGTGTGGATTATCTGCTCAAAACTGTTGGCAGCTAATGAAGTTGGTCAGGAGTCACGGTGGCTCATGACTGCTATTTATGAAAGTGAAGGTCTGATGCTTTGTGACATGTTTTTGTTGTGTTACATGTGTTTGGGAGTTGTTGGGTTTAGGGTTTAGGGTTCTGGAGTTTTCTCTGCAGTCTTATAGATATGTGTGACAGTTCTGATTCTTGTGTTGCATTGACAAGATTAGATCAACTCTCTGGCTTGGAGGTTAATGTCCACTGACACTATTGTAACCTGGTGGATAAAGAACTGTATGCTGGCATCTGTGGTCCAAAGCTATGTCCTATTCATGGAGCCTAGATTATATCAGCCTGGCCTGTTTTGGTCTGTCTATGTAGAGCAGGAAATGATTTACTTGCATCAAATCCAAGGCCTTGATTATGAATTCTCCTGTCTAATTGTGATGTTAGTTCATGCCTGGCTGACAATATTGAGTGTCTTAAATCTGGGAAAGAAGGATGTGAGGTTTGTTCTTACTCAGCATATCGTTAAAGAGGTGGTGGAAATCAGTTAGACTGCAGGTTTGGTGTGAGGTTTGGTGTGATGTTACATGGAGCTGTGGATTTTGGCTTGCTATGCAGCTGAGCCCAGTCTCTACCAGATGTTCTACTGCCCAACTTCGTCTGACCTGTGAGGTAAGTACATTAGCGTGTGCTCTACCCCCTCCTTAACAATGTTTTCAGATTTTCTTGATCCAAGCCTCTGGATGACACTTAGTGTGAGCATTTATACCAGTCTTGCAAACCTAGTACGTCCTAAACCTGTGAACATCAATAATGCGTTTTCATGTCCAAGTAATATAGGCTAACAACTGACGGTGGAAAGTGATTCTTCTGTTGAAAGCTGTGTAGAGTCCTTTGGCAGCTCATCTTGCAGTATATCACTTGACTACAGCCTTCATGTAGGGTTTAGGGTTTAGGGCATTTACTGGGTTGGGTTACAGTTTTACTGCCCAAGTATCCAATTGATCATGTTATAATCATGCCTTCTTTAGTGATTTGATTTAGCAGAAGTCCAACTGCTGTGGAACCCTGCATACTTGAAGGAAACTCAGTGTCTTGCAAGCTGCAGTTGCAGTGTGGGTGGAGAAGTTGTTTCATGTTCCCAACTTTTGCTAAGCCCGTGCCGCTTTTTTCACCAGCCCTTGCCGCTCCTTTTTTCTGATGTTCAGATATTGAGTCAATGACAAATCTGAGAATCAAAGAATTTGTTCTGATGTTCTGACAGTATCAAAGAACCAGTTAAATGACCTTCTGTATAGTTGTCAGGTATTTGAAAGGGAGTTGTTTACAGATCTATCCATCTTAAGCGCTTTCAAATCCTTTTATTTTGGTGCTTGACAAACTTGGATCCATTTATGTTACCCAGAATTTGTCCAAAAGTAAATTATGGCAGAAAATTACATTTTCCACCATATTAGAGAGAGGGCCTGCTTGGTCATTACATGTCTTGGCTGCAGGGCATTGCAACCCAGACTTTGGGTTTGGCCCTCAGTTTACAGGGTGTAATGCCACAGTTTCAGGGCATGATGCTATACTTTCCTTTGACATAATGAAGGAAAGCAAATGAGCCTGAACAGGATTTGGGCATGAAAATAACTTAACATTAATATGTCGCACTTAAAGGGGTGAACTATACAAGACTACCTAGTGGATTTATAAAGTACCTAATCATACCATTGAGCAGTCTGCCATTTCACCATTCTTGAAAGAATGCATGCGTTGAAGAACATGACCCGGATCGAAAGGGATGGAATGGGGCTTGTGGCTCAACTTGAGAATTCATTTTATGTAGACATGTTCATTCCATTTACACAAGTCCTTATAAGTGTTGTCCGGTTATCAAGTTTAATACCTATCCTGTGAATATCAATAAAGTTGTTTTTTTAAAAAAAAAATTAGCAAAGAAGGATATGTGTTCCAAAAAAAGAGAATTTATTACAATAGCTGGTTACACATTTATTTTCTTAAAGATTCCTTTCCCGGTTATGTATATGCCAGTTTTCAATTTTCAAAACATTGTGGATATGCACAAAAGATATGCATATCAAAATTTCAATTCTATTGTTTAATAAAAAACTCACAACAAATAGCTTAGCTTTTTAGAACAAAAGTAACATGAACAATTTTAAATAAAATCAAAGTAACTTGTGGGGGAATCGAACCCAACTTCTAAAAACCTCAACCCAATTGTAGCACCCTTCCTAACCCCACAAAATTAATCACCATCAACCTTCAATTCTTCAAAAAAGTTATGTTCTTCAATTGAATTATAGTTCTCTTTTGCCAAAGACTCTTTTTTGTTCAAGTATTCTTTAAAGTTTGAATTTGGCTTGCAATTGGTAGCGGGTTCATTAGGCCAATTCTTCACCACAACAATAATCTAGTCCATGATCTCCACTTGCAAGCGGTAGCGCTTTAAAATTGTCAACACCCAAACAAGACTAAAAACCCATTTAGATTCTATCTATGAACCCCTAGATTCCAAGAATTTGTTTTGAAAGGAAAATCACATTTGGAAACTGCCTTTCATGCATTTGCCACCAAGCTAATGGATCTGCACATGTAGATGAAGAAATAAAAAGTCTCTTGAACAAGGATAATTTTCTAGTGACTAATGTTGAAGAAGATTCCTCAATTGCCCCCACACCAAACATGTTTTCTTCAAGTTCTAGTCCTACAACATCAATTGTTGCAATAGTAGAAGTAATAGCAACAAGGTTTAGCTGATCAAAACATACCATCAAAAGAGGAACAATCACCTTGACGCCATATTTAGATGCTCATCAAATTACATTCCTACGTCTCACCAAGTTTTCCACTATGTGCAAAGCCTTGAAGGATGGATCCAACATGATAGCCATCATGTTGTGAACCTACCTCACATCAAAAGACTTCAAAAATTCCAAAAAAGGTTTGATTACCTTTATCACCTCCAACTGCATATTCTTGTGCAAAAAATGGATCTCTACTTCAAACAAATCAAAGGTTTTAGGCTTAATAGAAAGTTCCAACAGTGTAACTTCCGTTTCCATAGTAAGGGTAATGGTTATTGTTAAAGCATCTGACAACAACTAGCGGCCCCTACTTTGATTCATCACACAAGCTAATACAACATGATTCAAGGTAGAAGTGATTGTTCAATAATAATCCACATTTGGGCTTTAAGTATTATTTGATGTAAAACAATAGACTTTTGCATGCCATAACAAAGAAATATGGCATTCATAAACTCCAAGGTTTCTTCAAACATGATGACCTTGTTGGTGAATATGGTCTTCACATGGGTCTTTAATTTTCAATGTTACATCCCACTTTCAAGACAAGCCCACTCCCATTCTTGTCTTCCTTTTTTGGACTTTTTGGTCCATGTAATGGTTTTTTGTCAACCACTTTGAATTTTTTTTACGGTACCATTTTTCAACCCAATGGAAACTTTTTCATCATTTATCACATACTGACAAGCCTTGGACATCACATGCCCAAAGCACGTGCCCTTGTAAACCCTAAGAATATTTAGGGGTTCACAATTAAAGATGGAATGCAAAGTTAATACCATAACAAAAATAATCATGCCTTCATATTTTACAAATGCAATTATTCAATGTAATAGACCAAATCTATCCAGTAAAATATGCAATTGGATAGCCATGAACTATTGTATAGGTTTCTCATTTACCTCAAAAAACCCCATAGTAACATGCATGGGCACCTAGGTGTCACTTAGGAAATTGATAACTAAAACAAAAATATCCACACCAGCATGAAACATCCATAAGTCAAAACTAGCAAAAACCACTATTGCAAATGCAAGATTCGACAAAACATGATCCATGGTCTTTTTAACCATGGCTTGCGACACTTCTTCCATAAACGAAAACTGAGAAAGTAATAAAACATGGGAACATTGGCATAAAACTAACCTATGAAGCCAAACATTTTCGCAAGTTAACAAGGGCTTGTAACCAAATCCTCCAAAAAAATTTGCTAGTGTTCATTAGTTTTTTTGTAAGGGTTTGTGGCATCAAAAATGAAATAATTACATAACCAAATGGAGTTGTTTTTTTCTTCCCTGATTGTTGAACATTAATAGTAGGTTTTGTCACCTTATCACCAAGTTGATGTTTCCTTTGAGAAAACAACCTTGGGTGTGCAATTTGCACATGAATAGTCATAGGAGTAATACCGTTTACATTGTTATACTTGATTAAGTGCTTGCAAAATGTAAATATTTGAGCCAAAACATCATTAGATGTTTGTTTACATCTACAAATTATGCATTGCAACATTTGTAGTTTCACCAAATCCATTATCAAACCATCGTCGACAACAAAAAATCCCCAACATATAGACAAGTGGCTATGAGGTTTCCAAGCCATAGCTTTTGCTTCTACATGAGCAAGTTTTGAAGCATCAACATTTGACATGTTAGGAATTTACACATGCACACTCTCAACATTTGAGATGGATGAAGATGGCTTATGACCAAGGGAAGTTAATGGAGTATCTTCATCAATTCCACCCACATTTTATTCATAATAATTCTCCTTTTCTTCAACCATTGTAACCTAAACACAAAAACACAAATAATGCATTAACTACGACAAGAACAATGTTTTAAACCTAAAGGAAAAAAAATGGAAAATGATGAATTTGAAATTTTACCTCTACTTGTAGTTACACTATTGCAAAAAATCGTTGAATAAAAAAACATGTCAATGCAAAAAACGTTAAACACCCAACAAATGATAAATAATTGGTCACACCAAATATTAAAAGAAATTGGCAACCAAAACATAAATGAATAATTCTGTAATTCATTGGTAAGTTGTCAAACAATAACAAAAACTCAACATAGTTCCTAGTTTGTCCAACAACAATGCACACAAACAAAACATAAAAGACAATAACAAAAAAAAAAATCTTTACAATATCAAACAACCTTTTCTTAAAATTCAAAAAACACACAAAACCTTTTTTTTCAATTCACCAAACAACAAAGTGTTAAACAAGAAATCCAAGAACTATAAATAAAAAACGATGATGAAACATAAAGTTTTTATTTTGTATTTGTAACTTGGAAGCATAAGCATACGACAATCTTTTGCAAAGCAAATTGCAAAGGCCTAAGGCTTTCGACATTGTTGAGTGTGTCATAAGTAAGAAAACAACCAAGTTTACAAGATTTTTTAATCAAAATGAAAATAAGGGAAGGTTTAGTTCCAAATCTAGATCATGAAACAAGAAAAACATGACATGTGCGAAATAAAAATCCAACAATATTTTATTGCAATGAAAAAATGAAAAAAAAACAAGGTTATGACAAAAAAATGTATTGAAAATTGGTGTTGAACAAATTAAAGGTAATGGGGAGTCCTACCTTTATTTGTACCCATTGGGCATTTAGTTCAAAAAAGTTTTTCAAGCTTCCAATCTACATGTGCCCATGTTCATTCATATGCGCCCATGTGCATTCATGTGTGACCCATGTATGAACTATGAATGAACTAAAACTCAATTAAAAATGAATTGAAAGTTAATTAAGAATTAATTAGAAGAGAACTAAAAATTAATTAGAACTAAACTAGTACATAACTAAGAATGAACTAAGAGTCAATTGAAATGAACTAAAAATTAATGAAAAATGAAATGAAACTAAATTAAAAGTTAGGTACAAGTTTGTTATAGGTCATGGATCAACATTCAAATGAATGAATTCCATGGCATTGGCATCCATGATAGAACATTAAACTTTCACATTTTAGAAAACAATTAATTGACCACCAAGCTTTCACGTAACAATATTTCACAACAAGGTCTTTCAAAAAGTTATAACCAATATTAAAACTAGAGAGAAAGTTCGAACAATGAATTTAAACAAAAATTGGAAGTGCAAACTTCCAAAGTGCATAAATGGACTTACAAAAAACTTCAATTGAAATTTACAAGCTTAAAATTTAAATTCATGTTGAATTTTGAACATCATCATTAGGTGTAAAAGTGCAAAGATCCAAAGCGAAACATTGTTGAAAGGAAAATACAATGGGTTTTAGTTGTAAACCCTAAACGAACTAAACCTTAAATTCATATTCAGCATTTTCAAAACCCTAATGGGCCAAATACGATTATATATTAAATGTTAATGAATTGGATACAATTACACATTAGATGTGTACATAGATACATTCGACAATTGTGTATACTACCAAATATCTAAAACTTCAAAATTTTCAAATATAGATTCATCCATATATGGTGACTATTCGGATGCATAACTGGATGTTTATATATATCCAACTAACGGTGAAAAATATTACAAAATAAAGAGTCATGTATATTTCCTTTTGTCCCACATTTTGGAATAATGTTCATCAAGTGTTATAGTAAAGAATTGTGAGCTTAGTTTTTTTAAACATTTCTTATATTTTAATTGTTAATAACTACTAATATCTCAAAAATTAATTCTTTCATTTTTTGGGTCCGTTTAAAGGAAATTCATTATTATGCAAAAATTTCACCACCAAAAAACCAGTGTTGGGTGATTCTCAGGTTTTAGAAGTTTTTAGAAGGCCGGCCTAATTTTTTAATTTATTTTAAAATTATGTCTAAAGAGACTTGGGCAAGGTTTCAGAATTTTGAAAAAAAATAAAAATTCACCCAGTTTTCAAAAGTGTTGAGTCTCACACATTTCAGTCTTATTGATATTCAAAGGCAATTTTCACAAATGAGCATTCAATGGATGAAACTTAGAAAATCATTAATTTTGCCATAAACTGAGTTTTACCCGGTTTTTATTTCCTGAGCGTCTCCAGTGCAGCTACATATATTTTCATTGCTCCTACTTGTACAACTACCATAATTACTCTCGGATCTTGTGCATTAAATGCTGAGTTTCAGCATTTCATACTGAGATTTAATAAAATTTTATTAAAGTGACACGGTTGAATGTAATAAAAATAAAATATTAAAATATTTAAAAAATCTTGACCTTGTAATTTTTTAATATCTTGATAGGATATCAAGGTCTCGAATGATCAGTTCTCAGTCCAGAGAAAAATGGATGAATGAGATTTAAATAGGTCATTTGGAGAATTACCATATCTTAGAAGCCATTTTTGGGGCATTTGTTTTAGGAATTACCACATTTTGAATGCCAGTTTTTTGTTTTGTTTGTCAGATTTGCACAATTTCAGAGACATTTGTATTTTTTTGGCTTGTTAGGGGAAAATCTGTGGATGGATGAGGAGGGTACTTGGATGAATATATCATGGATCCATAGGTGGAGGCTTTCCCCTTACGCATTTACTTTCAGAAACATATTTGGTTTTTTGGGCTTGTGGGGGGAAAAAATCAATGGATGGGTGAAGAGGGCACTTGGGATGAATATTACACAGATATAACTGTATGGATGAAAATCATCCATCGGTGGATAGGCGAGGAGGGTACTTGGATGAATATTACACGATCCATAAGTGGATGGATGAAAATCATCCATAAATGGATAGATTAAGAGGTTACTTGGATGCATATTACACGGATCCATAAGTGGATGGATTAAAATCATTCATCAGTGGAGAGATGAGGAGTGCACTTGGATGAATATTTCAGGGATCCATTAGTGGATGGATGCAAATTATCTAGCAGTGGATGGATGAGGAGGGCACTTGGATGAGTATTTCATGGATCCATAAGTTGAGCTTCCCCCCTCCAGAAGTCTGTCTTCTCGTGGGAGAGACTACCGTATTATTGTTTCTGGAAGTGCGTTGTTGTTGCGCAGATCTGCAAGAGGAGACAGCAACATTTCCAGCCGAAGCTTTGGAAAAATCTGTGCACGCTGGTGTGCTCGTCATCATGGTAATAATTCCTGTTTTTTCAATGAAAATCTAAATCCATCCTTGTTTGAAGTGAAGAAGCTCTGGAGCTTTTTTCCTTCCATTTTGAGACGAGGACAGCAAGTCTGTAATATGATAGCTGTGTTTTTTTGTCTGTCTTGGTGTACTTCTGATGTGCCTTTTTACCGATGCTTGTTTTTTCTTTATGCACTTGGGAAATTTTTGACGAAGAAGGTTTGATTTCGAAGAATGTTTTTACGAGGAAGTTGTTGTTTTGCAAACTTCCTTGCTGAAGAACAAGAAGACATTCTTGTATATATAAGCTGTGCGTGTTTCTGCTGCGTACAGTCGATGATGAATCGGGGGTGTTGGTGTCACGGAAGCAGATTCGGTTTATCTTGCTGCAGAATCGGCAGGGAAAAACTCGGCTTGCTAAATATTACATTCCATTGGAGGACTCCGAGAAGCACAAGCTTGAATTCGAGGTACTTCTTTCTCTTTTCTCTTGTCTCTTTCTCTTTGGACCTAAGACCAAAAGAAAATGTTCAACTCTGAGGACTTTGTGTTTCTCTGTCGTTTCCAAACGGAAGAAGTAAGACAGGTTTGTTTTCAACTATGCTTTTTTTCAGGTTGAATACTCTCCCCGAGTTTCTTGAATGTAGCATCTGAAGTATGTCTTCAGAGGACATGAAAGAACTGGAGATCCATGGTGCTCTTTATGCCACAGTATTCCCTCATCCTCACCTGAGTTTCTTGAATGTAGCATCTGAAGTATGTCTTCAGAGGACATGAAAGAACTTGAGATCCTTGGTGCTCTATAACCACAGCATTCCCTCATCCTCAGTGAATTCTAGGCTTTTATGCATGTAAGACATAGAATTGGATTTGTATGGGCTGATGTTCTTTCGATGCAGTTGGAAATTCTAGTCCTGATTGCTAAACAATTCTACATGTGACTGTGAATTGATTGCAGGTGCATCGATTGGTAGTCAACAGAGATGCCAAGTTCACAAACTTTGTAGAGGTTTCCTTCTCCTCCTCTTCTTCTTCTTCCTTTTTCTGTTCTGTTTGGGCCATACAACAATAAGCTTTCTTTGGTGACATTGTTTTGGTAAACCAGAGGTGCATGTAGCAAGTTTTACTAGTTTGATGTAAATCTCTTAGTTCATTTTCAATGGCTCAACTTGTCTGCTCTTGAGTTGTAGCAGTGTTGGTCAAATTGAATCCCATAGGAACTCCACTGTCAAAGCAACCTATAGTAAAAGTAGCCTTGGTATACATCCCCAAAATTACAGTGCTGCAAAGACTTATATAGCCACAGCTCCAGAAGGTGGCAGTACCCATAGCATAGTAGAAAAAGAGATTCTCAGTCATGGATCTTTGGCTATCAATTGTTCGGTCTGATCTTGGTCTTTCTTGATGGTGGAAATATGCATGTCCCACAGTTTCGGACACACAAGGTAATATACAGGCGATATGCAGGCCTCTTCTTCTCCATGTGTGTTGACATCACTGATAATGAGCTTGTGTATCTTGAAAGTATACACTTGTTTGTGGAAATTCTTGACCATTTCTTCAGCAATGTATGTGAGCTAGATTTGGTCTTCAATTTTCACAAGGTAAACTAACCTGACTTATTCTCCACTTCCTCTTTCAACCACCTATGTTTCTCTGCTTTAACCAAGGCTTGCTTCTTGACAGCAGTTTTAAATTACCCTAATTGCTGATTTCAAGTTTCTGTTTTGCCCTGTTATGCAGGGCCCTGTTTCAACATCTTAGCGTAGTTGTGATCTCTTTTGCAGGTCTATCTTATTTTGGATGAGTTCATTCTTGCAGGTGAGCTGCAAGAGACAAGCAAAAAGGTGAAAAGCTATTGCTTGGTTTTTGTGCTTTATCTGCAGTTTCCATTCTCTGCGTTGCTGAAACATATTGGTTCCGGATCTTTAGAGACAATGTTATTATGCACCCATCATATATTTCTCCAACAGGCCTGCAGAGAAACATAGCTCAGCTACTGACTACCTTGTTTAATAGCTTATTTGGATGTATGATGGATGAGAGACATTAATGCTTCTGTTGCAAGCATCTCACTCATAGGAAAAATCCAGGACTCATCTGAGATTTCTTAGTTGTGCTCTTCAGTAATGGCTTGTTTGCTTCCTGATATGCAGGCCATCATTGAAAGAATGGGTGAGCTGGAGCGACAAGAGTAGGCTTAAAATCTGTCACTGTCCTCTTTTTTCAGCATCTGTAGACATGGCAGCATCTGCAGACATTGTGGCATCTTCTTAGTGCTCCATGCAGAGAATTTCTGTAGGGATTCAGGGCTAGGATGCACCTCATGTGTGATGATTTTATCACAAACTTGTTAGGGATTTTCTTCTGCATTTTGCAAACTCTTATCAATGTGACGAATGCACATGGTTTACTGTATGCTTAAACCTTTAAATAGTTGATGAAAGGGGATTCTTGATTCTTGGGTGGGTTCTGACATTGTAAAGCGTACTTTCAGAGTGTCAAATTACATTTTGGCCAAGGAGCTATTGGGCATTTTTTTGATCTCATTATTACCAATAGAATTAGTTCTCCCTCCTATGACCTGAGTCTGGTCACTTCATTTTATGCATGTATGGTCATTTGTAGGGTAGGAACTTAGGAGAAGCTATCAGGTGAACAGGGAAACAATGTCAATCAACTGTCATTGTAAAGTTCTAGCCTATGACTAAAGAAGAGAGATTCAATTGGATGCTGCGTTCTGTTTCTAACACATTGCCTGTTTGCATGTGGATGAGTCCCTTGACCTTACAGAGCTAGTGGTTGCAGGTGCAACATGGTTCTCACTTGATATCACAGCCAAACTTGACTGAAAGGTATTTCATCAAGCAGCGTGTAGAGCAAAAAACTTTCCAGTTTTGGTGCTTTAGTGTTTCTTTGTCAAACATTTCAAATGTTTTTGTTCTCCCTTGACACAAAATTGTCATACAAGATAAAAATTGGATGACACAGTTTAACATTAACTGGTAAAGCTGGTGTCATTGGCCTAAGTGTGAACTAATTCCCCAACTAATTTTCCCTTTCAAAACCCAGTTTTCGTAATTTAACTGAATTTTCAATGATGAAAATTTACTCAAAACTCAACATCTGCTGCACCTCACATCTAGAAATTTTCAAATCATCTTCATTAACTCATCAAGGGCTTTTCAACGATACCAAGAGCATGCGGAAAATCCCCTGTAAGTTTTAGTTTTGAATTACATGAATTTCCACTGAAAATTTGTTCAATACTCAATAAGTTCACTGTCAGTTCAAACATTATAGAACCGCTCTAGCTCTTTACAAGAAAACAACTCCCATGCATTGACAATAGCAACTATAACATGTGTCCCCATTGAGTGTTCCCTCCATCTCATCAAAGAGCTCCCATTCACTCCTTGAAGAGAAGCTGGATCATCACTTGACAAAGCATAATCATGCCTTGAAGATGAAGCCATATCACTTGAGTTGTTGAGACTGAAGAAAAGAAAGAAAAGTGGGAAGAACTCTCACTTATATGACCCCGCCCTAGGGTATGAATTTACAGATAACTTCAACATGTGCAAAGTTTTGAATATCTTATTTCTAAAAGAAATTTTTTTGGAGAGACCAAGGAATGAATATTGTGACAAATCCTCTAGATTCAATATATGGTCATGTCGGCATTTGGCAACTGATTTGGCTCGGTGTTCAAAGAAAACTGAATAGATTTAATGCATTATATGTAGGTGAACATTGGACATTGTTTATAGAGGATCCTTCAAGAGCATTCAATGATACACCTATATTTAGAACACAACTTTTATGTCTTCAATTGTGAAAATTTAACAAAATTTTTAATGATGAGAACATGGAAGCATAGTCTACACAACAATATTCTTTCTTTTACAAAATTGAAAGGTTAACAAATTTAGCCAAATGAGTTACTAGTCCAAAATATTTTTACAAATATATTTAAATCAATGTCAGATATTACGTAAGAATCTAGTTAACTGCCAGACGAGAGCTTTCCCATGGAGTTAGCTGCCTGGTGTACTTTTCTCCTGTGAATGTATTGGGTAGTATGTTTATGTAGGAGAATGTATGGGTTTCTTCTGAGACGACGACGAGGGGAGGAGGAGCAACAGGACTAGTACTCCTGCTGCCGCCGCTGGTGGTGGTGGTAGCAGTAGAGGAAGCGCAGCTACGCTTCTGCAACAAGAGAGCCGTGAGACGAGACAACGCAGGGGCCACGCTCTTGACCCCTCCTCCTCCTCCTCCTCCTCCCATGAGCGTTGGTTTGTGAATCTCTCTTGAGTTCACTGCAGCCAGCAAGCAAGCAAGCTTTCGGAGGTCCTTGTTTCTTCTCTTCTCTATGCCCTTCAGGGACTGCTGCTGCTGTTGGCTGTTGCAGTTGCTGTTGGCTGCTTTGGAAGAAGAAAGGTCCGTTTCCAAGACCCCAGACCTTGGCTTTTGGCTAGTCAATGGAATTATTAGGGTTTGAGAGAGGAGCATCTACAATTGAGAAAACAGTAGTGAGTGGAGTTATTAGGCTTGGAGACTGTAGGAATAGTGGCAATTCTCGTAGTAATAGGAGTGTTTAGGACAAGGCAAGGTTGAGCCTCTAATTTTTCATTTTTCAAACCAATAATCTATTTTGTTGCACTTGGTGGTCACAAGGACAAATGGTATATAAAATTTTAATCCACTAAAAAAATATTTTGAGTATGAGCACCATTTTTGAATTCATAAATAGGCATGGTAGATAGGCATGGTTGCCTTTCTGTGAAACTCAAAGATAAATTTCATGTACAATGTTCTTCATTGTCATGATCAGTGATATTTGTTTTTGCACTTGAACCCTAATCCCTAGTGGTTATTAGGTGTCTATTTTTTTCATTCCATGGCATTGATTCCAAATTTATTATGAATTTTTAAATTTTTGAGGTTCTTTTGCATTCGATGTGGCATATATTTTTAAGCAATGTTTTGATTAGCAAAAATTATGTGTGGCATTAACATGGTATTAAAGAAGTTGTTTATTATAAAAATTTGTGTGTGTATATTCTTAAATATTAGCTATCGATTTTTTTGGGGATCGTAACCCTAATCCTTGGTCTACTTTTCTCTTTCATGGCATAAAGCTACCAAATATAATAATTGATTTTATTATAATATGACCAACAACTTTGGATCCATAGACATTATTGTTATTGATGAATTGGCACATGTTGTGCCTAGTTTTTTCTAATTTAATAAATAAACTTATTTTTTCTCATGAATAGGAACACAATTTGACTTCCAACCTTGATAATGAATAACCTATAATCTTCACTTGGTGGGCACCAAAAAAAAATACTCTTTTCATCATATTAATATATTAATTTTGAAACTAGCATATTATATTTGTTATTCATTTCATGTCCCTTAATGTATTAAAAACAATGATTGAAAATGTTGCAGAAAAAAATTAGTATGAATTCTTTTGAAATTCAATATATACATGGATGCAATATTGTTGTTTTTACTTAAATGTAAGGTTACATATCTTAAATCTGGTCGCCACCAGGCAAATTTCATACCATCCATTTAGTTGGGTAAAATCCTAAATTAATTAAATATGTGTTCATTTGGATTTTTTGAAATATCTTGTCAAAAATTATATATATTTTTTCAACCATCCAATTAAAAACAATTAGATTATGCCATGTGGTAACCTAAGATTATATCACATGGAAATTTAAGATTGTTTTATAATCATTTAGGGTTAGTTTAAGGTTGGACCACTTATTATAAGCCACGTGCATTTAGGCTAGGCCTAGGTTAGGCCACCTAACCTAATTAAGTGCCTAAGGTACTTAGCCTAATTTTGGGTTAAGCCATTTACAATAAACCATGTGGAACCTAGGTTAAGCTTAGGCCACCTAACCAAAGGTCTAGCCTAGGTAGGTAAGTAGATTTGGGTCTAAAATTTTTACAACAAAATTTTATTTTATTTTAAATTGTCTTTTGGGTGGAACCTATGTGATTAGCTCTTCCCATATGGCAATTGGAAAAATTGAATGTGTTTATTACACCAAACCAACCTACTTATATATTTTGTAAACTTGAAATGGAAAATAAACAATATGGGATAAAATTTTAGTTATAGCTTAGTTACATAGTTGTAACTTAATTGCAACTATTTTTTAACACATACTATTACATAGCCTACCTACTAAGTAACATAAGTTCAAACTAGGTACCTACTTAGATAGTATTTATTTTAAGTATTTATTTAAATAACCTCTACATAATTATTTATTTTAAATAACTATTTAGATAACCTTTAAATAATTATTTATAATTAAATAACCTATTATGTAGCTAATGGGTATGTAGGTATATATGTATGTAGGTACTCAATAAATAACTAAGTAGGTAGGTACATAGTGTATATACCTAATAAGCAAATAGGTAGTAGGTAGTTAGGTGGGTAGGTATTTAGTACATAGGTATATACATATAGGTACATATGTATCATTAAATAATTTATATGTCGTGACCCTAGCCTTGGGTTCACAACCAAGGTAAGGGCTTGCAAAGGTGCAGGTCGAAAGTGAAGTTTAAGAGTCATATTTCGTGTTTTCAGGAGTGTAGGAGGGTGTGAAGGAATGAACCCACACACTCTTAAATGGATTCCCACTTTGAGAGTTGGAGACCCAATGGATTCCCGAATCTATAGAGAGTGATTGTAGGGGTCAAAACTCATTGGATTGAAAAGTTCTTTTTACCATTGGAAAGTTCTTGGAACATATATTTTAAAAATGGATTTGCACGTTTCATTTGAGTACTTAAAACACAAGTTATGGTTGAAAGAAGGGACTAAAAGTCAAAATGCCAATTTGATTCTTGACCATTAAAAGTCAAGAATTGCTTTGATGTATCTGCGTTTAGGTGGCATGCCATATATCGTTAAAAAGCTCTCAACAAGGGCTACAACTTTGCTTTAGAACTCATCTTAATCAAAGGTTTGCACAAAACGTTATGGGCAACCAAAGTTGCGAGAATCCCAATTTCGAAAATTTCAGGATTCTTAACTTGGGAGTTTCGAAACAAAATGACATTTGGGTGTAGGCCCTGTGGCATAACACAATTAATACTATAAGGGGGAAGATGATGGCTTCCCCTAAGCTTGGACCATGATGAGTTTTTTGAGTTTGTGTATGTTCGTGATTCGTCTGTGCACCAAAAGTGCTTCAATCACACATTAATCAACTTGTTGTTTAATTTGTGCAGGTTCGTGTGAATAATTGACCTATTTGTCATTTGTTTTAGTCCTCATCTCAGAGCTCCAACACGCCCCTCTAACCCCAAAATGCTACGAGTTAGGGAGCGTACCCCAACTCCTTCTTCTTTTGTTTTCACTTTTGGACTCGTATTTAAGTCTTTCAAGGAATGTGGGGGTGTGTCATTATACGTGTAACTAGTAAATACCATACATACCTTATGCAGGTATAACGTGACTATTTTGGTTGCATGTGAACTAAATGGATATAAGATGTTGTAAAAAAATACGAAGACATCATGAAAAATCAACCTATTTAAAAAATGAAATATGTCATAGTTGCAATTAGTTGAAAGGAAGACCAAATCCATCCAAATTAAAAAAATAGTTGCATAAGCGACCATTCGTAGTCATAAGTAACATTTAGTTGGACATAATCGCACAGGGAATGGTTGTAAACGACAATATTTTTACTAGTGAAGTGAATACCAACTTGTAACGAGGTGTACAATTGCTTGGTGTAGTTGAAAACTATAATACAACTTAATAAGAACATATAAAAAGGAAAGTATGCCACTACATGGCAACTTGGTTATTTGATTGTAATATTTATATACAAGTATACACATCACAATGATGGAGGCCTTTATTTGCAACTAGGTTTTTGGTTATACATGGTCCATTGCATATGCATGGTAGTTTGTTGAACAATGTGATGCTACTATATGACAACTCATGTAACTTTGATGGGCAACTGCCATGTATTCTTCTTGTACTACTATAGAATTACAAGTTGCAGATTAAGTAGGACATACCAATTGATTCCAATGATCCTAGGGTAACACATCAAAGAGCTAGAGTGCCCTTCCTAGTGCTAACATCTAGAACACAAGGGTTGGACATGAATTGACCAAGCAATGGCTTTGTAAGCTTTGCAAATCCATCTGATCTGGCTTTAGCTTTGAAGGAGATGAATGGTGAGCACTGCTCTGTCTGAATGCATGTCAGTTACTTGAATCAGAGTAGAATCTAAATGTCTAAAAGTGCACCATGAAAGGTTCTCTGGATATTTTTGAATCATAAAATCCTGAATAGAGTGTTGTCTGTAGGAAAGTATGTTGGGAACAGGGCAATCAAGATGTGCAAGAGTACATGGAAAGATCGGACTGATACGGAGGCACTTGACAAACATAAGGTATTGTTTGCGACTTTGATTAGCTTCAAGTCTCAGCTTATCCTAGTTGTGGTGGCTTTCCAGGATTGTAACATCTTTGTGTAGCATGTGGTCCTCTCTTGCAGAGATGCCTAGAAACACAGTGGGACCTCCACGTGACTCAGTTGTTATGGCTTGGTCAGGTCTTATAGTGAGTGCTAGATGTGTGATCAAAACCATAGGTTGTAGTCCAATGCTTCACTGCACCTCAGGTATAGAGGACAGTTGTTGACAAGAGACTAATCCCTGGCTATTGGTGGTGGGATGCAGCACAAAAGACAAAAAAATTCAAAGAAGGGCATTTTGCACAAGTAGCTTCAGGGTTTTGCTCTGAAGTATTTCTCAGAGGACTGGATCCCAAACTGGTGGAGCTCACTAGCTTTGTCCCTGTGAATACAAACTGAATGCCTATGCTAAGTCACAGTCCTAAAAGTCTTGGTGACAGTTTGTAAGTTCCATGGAGCATTGTGCGGTGATCAAATCAAAAGATGCATTGTCTACGCATCCACATGTAATGCCAGTTCTTAATACCTGATGCATGTTGCCTGTTACAAGTCGTGAGAGCATGATAGTTAGAATTTATTGAAAATCAAGTTGGACCAGGAGACTTTGGAAAGAGACAAAAATGAAAGTTCATATTGCCACCATCTGATCATCAGTCATTGCACACAGATTGATCTACTACCCAACAGGGGAGTTTGAACCTGTACAAATTTGCAAGGTGATCACTTCAAAAGAGTAACCTATCATTGAGGGTCATATTGCAAGTTACTTCACCATTCAGCAGACTTGTGTATTTTGACTGTTTTGAAGCATTTTGCATAATTTGGCAATTTGTGAGGTATTGAGACATGTCAATGGTCTTAACTTTAAAACCACTATTTAAATCTGCTAGGTATTGATTGTGCTAATGGTTTGAAATAGTGGCCATTGCCAGTCATGCACTTTATTTCCCACCATTAAGTGTGACTTTATATATTTAAAGTCTACTTTGAAAAGATCTTGGTTCAAACCTCATTTAGGTTAGAATGGACTTACTTGAAAACTGGCGGTACTTGTATTGATGATAATCTGAAAACCAATCAGGGTATCACATTTTGAAAAGAAGAATTTTCAAGAACCGGGCTGCAGTTTTTCGAAAACTGCAGCTGCAAACCGAAGATAGGCTGAAAACAGTACAAAGGGGGGAAGAAAGGGGGGGAGGGCGGAGAGACTGAAATGGTTTCCCCAATGGAATCGGTCCTCACAGCCCTCAGTTTTGGATTTCCTTCACCTGTGCCTTCTCTGCTGCTCATATTCTTCATGAACTGTCAGAATAAAATCCTGCAAATCTTGTAAACTGATACCCAGTTTGCTCACTTCTGGGCTACACTCAAATTGGGGAAGAAACAGACATTACAGGGTAAAACTAGGGCCAAAACAAAGGGTCTGATGCGTCTAACTCTAACGTTCTTGGAATCTTTTCTATAGCAGTGGCAAGTCTTAAAAAGCTCTAACATGAATTGCAAATGGGTGCTGGAGCCATGATCCATCCACGATTCACTATAACTAAATAATAACCTCAGGCCTCCTTATGAACACTCCAATACGGTCCAGACATGTGCCTGCCCGCCCGAAAATGCCAACTATCTTTCCAACATCAGTCTTGAAAGGTGTATCTCCTGTAACACCATAAGGGCCATAGGTTTCCTTGTTGGATTTGAATGTGAGGGAAGAAATAACGGTGAAATGGTTATTTGACCCTACAGTAGTGTCCACTGGTCCATTAACTACATGGTGAAATTCGCCATCCCAACTCAGTGCAGGTGTTGTACCGTAGGATCTCTCAATTTGTTCAAGATATTCATAAGGGTGTCTGAATTTAACCTGCATTACAAAAGGGAAATAATAATTATGCATTAGTTCATGCTTCAGACAACTTAAAATTTGGGAGTGTAACTTTCAACACACCAACAATAAAACATATTCTGAACTTCCTAAGGCTTGATTGTGTTTCAAAGTGAACCTACACTACAATAGTAGAAAACTTCATTTAGACATTTTCATCAAAAAGTAAAAAAATTCAATGCCAAAAAAAGACAGCACAGGAAAGGTTTTGATTGTTAGAAAGGACGCCCAAACTTCATTTATGAAGATTTTAGCGCTTAGGATTCCAAATTTGAGCTTGGCTAAGGCTAGGTTTACAGTAATTCAAACAACTTTCACATCTTTATCACTATTTAAGATTAAAGTCATATTAAGCTTTCAATTATTTCTTGAAACCTATTTGAACCAGCTTGTTCTTATGTGAATTAATCTTCATGACGCAGATTTCAACTTTTAACATGGATACATTTCTTGTTGTTCTTTCATTTTTCCACTCATCATTGTCATTCTGTATATTCATATAGTGAAAACACTTCACAACCATGTGACCTGCAGTACAACACAGTTATCAATCTGCTGGTCTATTATAACCATTAAACTGCCTCACTACTTTCATTAGTGGAGGTAGCCCTGAGGCCTCAAAACGCAATCTAAATTTTCAGGCCGCCACGTGGCATCATCTTTAACACCTTCAAAGTAAAGTAACTCCTTGCCGGTTCTCAAAAAGCTCATATTTTTCCCGTGATAAATGACAGGTACCTTTGGGTATGATGGGAAACATTATTTAAAAATCACAGCAGTTTTACACTTGTGTAAAGGAATCAGGAGTGGGGTTCATGCACGTGCAAAAAAGACAATTCAATTCACTTGAATTCCGAAAACGAGAAAAAGATGCACAATGTACAAAGTTGGTAGAGTGGGGAGGGGGAGAGAGAGAGGTTCAAAGGACAATTACAGATAGTGAATAAATAAAGTGAAGAAATAATAAAGGCAGTAGAGAGCTACACAATGATTGACACTAAATGGGCGAAAAGGTCCGGTTAATTAATTATCATACGTAGAGTACTCATAAGTTACACTCCACCCTTCTACTTGCCAACAGCCAATAATGCCATAGACCAAACAGTACTCCTACTTTCCGTTTTTCTTTGTCCCACGCACACAGCGCTATGGGACCAAACCCTAAATGTTTGATCTAATCTCACAAGGCTACACAAACACAAAAACCTGGGAAATTTGTTTGTGGTGTTAGTAGAGGTAGCCTGCCAGAGCCTAGAATGCTGGCAGGTTTTTTGAAAATGTAACAGCTTGCTTCCTGCATAGGCATTACGTTCACGAAAAGCTTATATTTTTCCCGTGATAAATGACAGGTACCTTTGGGTATGACGAGAAATATTATTTGAAAATCACAGCAGTTTTACACTTGTGTAAAGGAATCAGGAGTGGGCTTCATGCACGTGCAAAGGAGACACTTCAATTCATTTAAATTTCGAAAACAAGAAAAAAAACGCACAGTGCACATAGTTGGTAGAGTGAGGAGGGGGAGAGAAAGGTTCAAACGACAATTACAAACGGTGAATAAATAAAGTGAGGAAATAATAAAAGCAGTAAAGAGTTACACAGTGATTAACACTAAATGGGCGAAAAAATTCGATTAATTAATTATCATACGTAAAATACTCATAATTTTCACTCCACCCTTCTACTTGCCAATGTCCAAGAATGCCACTGACCAAGGAGGAGTACTCCCGCTTTCCGTTTCTCTTTGTCCCACGCACACAGCGAGAGCCCAAAAGAGGGAGAGAGGAGAGACAACAAGAGAACGTAACGCAACGATGGTGAGCGACAAATCCAAAGGAGAATGTCGGTTTTTGTGTTTTTATGGTGCTTTGTAGTAAAGAGGAGTCCGTGATATAGCTGTATCTTAGGGGCTGTGATGTTGGGAGGCATGGAGGAGGATCCTGAGGTGGGAGATCCGCCGCTGGCAAAATTGGTGGGGCTCCACTTTGGCTTTCCTTCCAACGAGGACACTGTCAGTTGCACGCTCCATCAGTTGCTTCTTCTTGCTCTTTTTTTTTCTGGTTTAAATAACTTAATAGCTTTTCCATGCCTCGGTTTTGTATTTTGCGCTGTTGTCGACGGTGCGCGAGGGTGCGGAATACGTTTGTCCGAGAAAATTTGGTTATTTGTTGTGTTGTGGACTGTTTTTTATTTTTTTCGGTATGCTTCTTTGCGTCTTTTGTGGACGTTTTCGTCTGAGTGGTCAAAATGTATGCGGTGAGGGAGTGTGATCGTGACGGGGAGTGACATGCTTTTTGAGATTTTTCAATCGGCCAATGTTGAGATAGTTTGTGCCGTGGATTATTTTATTGAGTGGTTTTTTTGACTGGGGACGGTAGTCGGTGTAGCAGCTGCGGTGCGTTCACGAAAGACGCCTGTGATGGTATGCTAGCAAACATGGTGTTTTGTTCAACGCGTGTACTTGCATATCCGTCTTTTACTTTTAATGATCCATTTGCGAATCGGAAGGTTTTCGTTGCTTGTGTTTGAATATCTCCTGTATTTTCTTCATGGAATGACAGAAGTCTGAGCTTTTGTTTCTCTAGCGTTTTTTCCCCTAAAGAAATTGGTTTCAGAAATGGTTTCTAAAATCACACTTTATGTGAATTTTCTGCATCAATGTACTCATCTAACTGACTTTGGGTTTGGTGGTATGAGTCCAGGATGGCCATCGTGATTCCAAGCATCATGACTCGGTACATGCTCTCCACTGCAAATGCTAACAAAGTAATGCAGGAGCTTGTATCTTTTCTCCTCAATGCTAGGATCCCCTTCTTGATGATAGCTGGCAATGAATTGATTTCTGCATGGTCGTCTTGCCTTGCTGCTGCTGCAGAGTATGTGGAACGTTACACCAGAGCCAATGATGCTCGGGAGGCTTCCAC
>Ga0116229_10000970_pt1 | contig 42846 bp, 39 predicted proteins | sample S1TSphgellanicum_3_FD_87313 | JGI IMG/M metagenome (GOLD analysis project Ga0116229, IMG submission 87313) | Host-associated microbial communities from peat moss isolated from Minnesota, USA - S1T2_Fc - Sphagnum magellanicum MG | ecosystem: Host-associated > Plants > Peat moss > Unclassified...
AAAAACAATTAGTTTTAAATTTGTGAAAACTAGCACTTAAAAAATTGGTTGAAATTTTTTTTCAAAAGTTTGATACCCTAGTTGTTTCTTTTTTATGTAATAAATAAAATAAAAAGAATTGATTGGATTTTTAAAATGTTATGCCCGAACTGGAACAAGCAATTATCATTAAAAAATGAGGACTACCCAACACTAGTTTCAACTTGCCATAAGAAGTGAATAGATATTTATGACAATGAATTTGCTTGTTTCAAAAATATACATATTCTTGAAGGAGTTGAAACTTTGAGATTGTTTTTCAAAATTGTAACTTGAAATTCTACATGTATTTGACCAAAATGGATGAAATAAGGTTTCAAATAGATCTATTACATGGATGATATTATATATTTTTAATAAAAGATATAAGATAGATAGGCTAACGAGCAACACATGAAGACTTCGAGCTTTCTACAATTGAACCTCCAATTCATTTGGTCTTGGAATATAATAGATAACTTATAAAACTTATTGATTCTAAAACAAAAATAGGTGATTTAAAATAATTAAAAAATCACTTGAGCTCCATGTTATTGGGCACTAATCAATGGATGAAAAAAATGAATTATTTTTTTGAAAATTAAATTCCATTCAAATGAAAATAGTGAATGACATTATAATTGAATTCAAATTGAATTGGATTTAAATTCAAATGGAAAGCTATATTTGAAAAGACATATTTTCATGCTTCTTATAATCATCATCTTAAGTCAAAACAACTTTGATGAATCATTATCATTGGAATTATTTGCCAAATATTAATGAAATTTGATTTAATGCACCCAAGAGTACAATGAAATGAAAGTTGAGTGTAAATAGGAGATGTGGGGTTTAGGGTTTAAACCCACTCTTAACAAGAGGAGGTGGCGAGTTCTGAGCCACTTAACTAAGTGATGAATGACCAGAGAAACGTCCTTCACGTTATTTCATTCGTCTGTCTTCATCCAGTTTTCATCCACAGGAACACAGGACAATTGTAGAGTGGACAGAATGATTACAGACTATAGAAGTGTCGGTTCATGCACGAACAGATATATCTTTCATCCATGATACAATCCAATATTCATCCACGACGTCACTCCTGGCCTCTAATAATTAAGACAAATGGATGGGTGGTGCTTGCTTGTGTGCGCGGCGCTCACAAAGACAAGAGAGTTGTGCGTGCGACAGCTGACGACGAAGGAGAGGAAGAAGAAAAGAGTGCGAGGGTTTTGGAGCGCGCAACGATCATGGCTACCTCTTCCACGGCCAGCGCCGTTCGACGTCTAGCAACCAAGCTTGCACCATCATCGACTATAACTGTTTCTGGTATGTTAGTATTCTTTTTTCTTAGAGGGAAAAGGTTTTTGTTGTGCACCTAGCTTGGATGCTTGCGAAGTCGGAGAATTGCTTTAGTTCTTCCGATCTGCATCTGGAAATATGAATCTAAGTTCGCAGTTTTTGGTATCAGGTCCTGTCGACGTTACATGTACTTCTTCATGTAATATGAACTTGTTTTTTCTTTGGTAGTTCCTTTTTCTCTTTTATTGCAGCGTTTCAGAGGATATTTCTAGTCATTTTCAAGCATTTCATAGAGTATAATATGTAGGTTTTCAGACTCTAGCATTCAGGATTTGCAGTTTCTAGTTCTGCTGCCCGCTTCTGACTCACGATCAGCATATATCCTAGTTATTTGACAACGTTTCTTCATGTTCCGCTGAGTTGTAGGGCGTTTCTTTTCTTTGTTTTGTTTTTTGTTCTTTTTCTTTTTCTTTTCCTTTTCCCCTCTGGTGCGTTTAGGGCGGTGTTGTTCGAAAGAATCTAGGAATCGAGTACAGTAGAGCAGTTTCTTTTGTGTGTGACATGTTGATGGATTGTACTATCATTCAAGGGTAGTGAACCCTAACGTCATTGAATCAGTCTTTTCTTTGCTGTGGTAAAGTCTCATGTAGGGCGTGAAAGGCTTGTCAAAGGATAGTGAAGAAAGTTCTAGAGTGAAAACTAGAAGCAAATACTGGGAGTCAGTAGGGTTGACAGCTTTCCAGATGATGTTGAAAGTATTTCAGCATGTTGTTTCAGTGCAGGCTTCATCAGATAACTTCTGGATTTCAGCATTAGGGTTGGATCAAGTTGTGGTGGGTAGTACTTATCTAAGTTTTGAACTTCCAGTGTGCCAGTGTGCAGTTAATAGAGTCCCCCTGCAGTGAAGGATTATAGCCCTGGTACATGAATGGTGGCACCTTTGTAGATAGTTTATGGAAAAACATAAATGATGTGCAAGCAATGCATGGAAATATTTTTAAATCACATGACAAAAGTTCACATGTGATCATCAGTAAAAGCTTTCATTGGCCTGGAGGAACCAGAGCTAATTCAGATCTATGGTAGCTGGCTGATTGTGTGTGCTGACCTCAATTTAAACAAGGAAGCTCCAGGAACAGATATGGTTCTTGCTGATTTAATTGATTCATCACAACTGACATGGCATTGACTGTGTGGGACAAATGGTAGGAACAAGACAGTTCCATGCTTCAGGACCAAAGCACTATGGTGATGAGTATATTCATGCAGAGCACATGTATGACATCCAGGGAATGAAGAACCGGAAGCTCAAAGTATTTTTGGGCACTTTTGGTGCATTGGCAATTGGAATAATGGTACCAATATGGGCTGTTCAGTACCAGAGGAAAAAGCAGGGTGGTGTGTAATTCATTATGTGATCTCATGAAGGTGGGCATAGTCCAATAAGTGGAACAACATATTGACTCTCTAGGTCTTTTTCTCGTGTTCTACATCTTCCAAAATTGTTTCTTCCGTAGACCGGAATATTGTTTTTCCAAGCCAGGAAATTTTATTTTCTATAATTATGAATTCATGCCCCAAGTGTTTTTTTCCCTGAATGTTCAAGTTGCTGTGCATTTGAAAATCGCAGGAGTAAAACATTTTCTGGATGTTGTATGTGTGGGTTCTCTTACAAGTGCTTTGCAATTGATCTAACCTTCTAGGACTTTTGGAAACCTAAATTCCAGAATTTGCTCCTTTGAAGGTCAGCTTGGACACAATTTTTTCCACACAACTGCTGGGCTCATTGCAATTTCATGTCCTCTACAGAGAGACCTTTTCTCATATAATGAGGTATGCAGTGATGATTGGAAGCATGTGTTTTTTGTAGAGATTTCTACGGGATCCTTTTCATATTTGTTCATTATGGGCTATTCACTCCTCTGTGTAGGGTCCTGCAAAGGGCCATGGTTTTGATTCCCAAAAGCCATTTGTGATTACACTGATTATGGTGACTAGAATGTAACCTCATGAACACTATGCAAGTACAAATGTCAGTTAAATTTTTAGCAATTTTGTCTGTGAGTTTGATTTGGTTTGAAATAACAACATACAAAATGAAATGAAACCCCTACATGGTTTAGTCAACTATCTCAATTAATGTATGTGTTACATTTACTCAAGTTGAATTTTGGTTTCAGTAAATGGATCTAGTTCCAAGTTGATCTAAGATTCAAATTTGGGTCATTACCAGTGTTGGTCTGGTATAAAAAACCTCTGGGTGTCCTGATCTTAACCCCTCTGGGCATCAGCCCAGGTGATACCCTTTCTGATGCCCTGACCATCGGTTCAAGTGAGAACTGGAAATGGTTAGATCTGGCAAAATGATGTTTCCTTCCAAGTGCTGAGCTTTGAAGGGGTAAATTTTGTTTGCCTCAGTCTGGTTCTCAAGCTAAAGCTGGGTTCAGGTTCTAGGTGTATAGGTAGAAAATCCAAAGCCAATGAGTAGGTGAAGAATAAAGAATCTAGTTTAGGGTTTAGGATTCTTGGCGGTGTCACCTTTGCAACAGCTGCCTGCTCTTTACTCTACAAAAATAACAGAACCAAACCAGTATTTAAAGTTCCTTATTGCATTAGTTATTTTGCAATGTAACAATGGTGGGTTATATATATGGTGGTTCTTTGGTTCAAAGAACCATGTCATGGGCCCTAATATTAAGTGGTTTTTTTGTGAATATGTGATTCCACAAATGCTGCAAGAGATAGATTCAAAATACGAGAAAAAAGCTTGAAAAGTCTTTAACCTTTAACTAGCTATAGTAAGAAAATATTCCTTTGTTTTTATAACTACATTGCCACCATTGAACTTTTACCACATGTAGGTCATAAACTTGCAAAAACGTTGTGCAAGAAAATCATGTGGAGGTCATTCCTTTGTAAAATAACCCAATAACACGAGGGATTGCAGTTACAAGTTACCACTCCATTTCAAAACATAGATTTGCTAAGGGGTGTGAAATTTCCACTCGGTCAACTTCCTCACATCCATCAATATGCTACAAACTACAAGCATGACATGAATAAGGCTTGTTTCTTGGATTTGGAGTGTAATGGAAGTTGCAATTGCCACTTGCCACCATATGTGCAAACATAGCACATTCAAACATACACTAAGAATTTAAACAATAGCATAATCTATATACATATGAATGAAACCTCTACCTAAAACTAGGTCACTACATATCACACATTGTTGTTCTAGAGGAGTTGAAACCAATGTTAATGCAAGTGCACTAATAGGTAGCAATTAAGGGACACTAATATCAATAGCAACAACTAAAACACCTTCCATCTCAAGTTCAACAAGGAGCATAACCCTAGGTGGAGGCAAATTAGAATTATGGGTGTTTCTTGGATTTGGAGCATAACAAAAGTTGCAATTGCCACTTGCCACCATGCTACAACATTTGTGCAAATCAATAACAAAATATAAATATGTGAATGAAACCTCAACCTAACGCTAGATCACTACATATCACACATTGTTAATTTAAAGGATCTTAAACCAATTTTGATGCAAATGCACTAATAATTAATGGTTTAAAAACATTAATTATAATAGCTACAACTAAAACAACTCGCATCTCAAGTTGAACAAGGAACACAAAGCCCATAACACCAAGTGGAAATAGATTATAAGCATGAATGTTTATTGCATTTGCAACATAATGGAAATTATGGTTCCCACTTGCCACCACACTATAACATTTGTGCAAATAGAATACATTCCAAAACATTAAAAATTAAAACAATAACATAATATATTTGTGAATGAAACCTCAACCTAAGACATGACATGAAAGCCTCACACAAATTCAACACGTGCAAGCTTTTAGTACATGCAATCAAGGTGCAATTTTATTCATTAAAATGATTGACTTCACTTGAACAAAATAGTCTTTGGAACAAAGACATGTTGATAATTACTAACATACAATGGCACCAATGTAAAAATAACTCAACAAGTTTCCATGACAACAAAGACATATCGTTTTTTTCAACATAAGAAAATGAGTAGCATTAGCTTCATACTCTATCCAAACTCCAAAAAATTAGTATATTTTGTTGGTAAGAATAAGAAATGAATGGCATGTATCATGAAAATGATTGCACATAATTTGCAAAATAATATAGACAAACTACATTTTGTTTTTTGTTTCAACAATGGTGGTCAATGTAATTAATAAAAGACCAATTGACATTTTCAAGGTTCCTAAATTTTCCCTACACCAAACTTGTCACAAACCTTAAAATCTTTGTAATAATCAAGCCTTTTACGAGTGGAAGTTTTTAACAATTCAAGAATTAAAGGTTTTTCTTTAAATGATATTTTAATGGTAGTTAATTTTTTGATTAGAAAGTAAGCTCAAAAACCATTGTCATTGTTTAACATTTTATAGATATGTCAAAATGGAAACATTTGAAAAAATCAAATATCATGCAAGTAATCCAATGTCACATGTACAATAAAAACATGCAATCGACACACACATTGACATGATCCAATTCATCAAATCATGTTTGGCATTTTCAAAATAAGGATACAAATTGAATGGGAGCTTACCTTTTAATCAAAAAGTCAACTAACTAAACATATCTCTTAAGCAGAAAACTCCTTGTGTTCATAATTACATTCAACCTATTTTTCTTCCAACTTGTTTGTTAAGTTTACTTCTTACTCAACGACCTCTTCCATAGTCTTCAAAGTATTGCAACCAAACCTTGTATCATTTAGTCAATTAGCCTTTCAAGGTTATCAATTTGTAGCATGTATTAATGCAAATTTGTAAGGATACTAGCAAGCAAAAAAATATGTTTTATCTCTACTAAGACCTAGTAATACCCAAAATTTGTCATGTTAACAACCTATTATAAGAATCATGGTTTCATGTTTTCTTCGCCATTATAAAAGGTAATTGATCTCATTGTTATTTAATTAATACCATCTAAATTTTAAAAATTGAATTCTTACATTCCTTAGTGGGTTCATTGCCATAGTTTGCCATCTCAAATGTTCAAGGGATTACCAACATTTATTTCCACTTAAAGAATATGTGAATCACATGGAACATTTAAAACATGATGCAATTTTTCATAACATTTAAACAACATTGGGCATAAAGCTTTATATAATCATATATTCATTTACAACCAAAATATCCTCCTTTTGGCCACTATATGATAAAATAAGGCACACATATTTATATTGTGGGTCCAACATTAAACACAACATTTTATGAGCATTTTTGAGCTCAAACCTTAACAAGAATATAAAAAAATATCCAAAACAAATATTACAAGTCTCTTAATGTTTATAGAAAATGCAAGCAATTCAATGTCATACCTGCCCAAGTGATCATTAATAATGTTATTTGGTATAACACAATTGATTATATCTTCTTGAAATTTCAAGGTGATCATGATTGCACATTCAATGCATCGATTAACAACCAATGTTTATAGGATTGATTAATGTTACAAGAAAAATGGTCAATTTAGAATTGGGGTTTTGATTGGATTTCTAGTTGTAACTAACATTTCCAACTAGAAATCCCTTAGACACCTTGGACAAGTCATTAATAACACTAGTTGCAAATGGCACCCCAATTTTAAATGACACCAATCATTTTGCAACTAACCAAAGCTTTTCATTCATATTCCATCAAGTTAAATCACCTAGGATGGCATTTTGATTTGGGATTGTCACTATGCTTTCAACTTTATATGGGACTAAAATTGCAATTGGGTTTATGATTATGTTGTGATTAAAAACAATGCCAAGTGTCCAATTGTGAGTGTTCAAGATGTAAACATGTGGTAACACCCCAACAATTGGATAAAACTTAAATATTGTTAGATGATTTTATTGTTTCACAAAGTGCTACCATGTGGCTACATTTAAATGTAATACTAATTATCAAATTCTAACTAATATATCCAAGATCGTGACACATGGCAATTTCTATTTATCAAAATTAGTTTTAAATTAATGTAAATATGGCTAGATCATGAGACAAGGCATTTGTTAAATTTATCAAAGACTATTTTACATAGTTTTAACATTCCCAAGATTGTGACACATGGTAATTTTTAAAACTATCAAAATATTTAAAATTAATTTCCATATGGCCATGGTGATGACATGTGGTGATGTATATAAATTGATGAAATTTTATTTTAAATTATTGTGAATGTGGTTACAATCTTGCCATGTGGCATGTTAACAACACATCCTATTGATTTCATTGTAGTTGGATGTGCAACTATAATAGTCACATATTAAGTTGGTAGTGATTAAGAATGTGACTTGACAAGTTGCAAATTGAACTAAACTAGTTGCATGTGTAGTTGTTATGACTACACATGTAATTTCACTAGATGGATATGCAATTAAACTAAATAGATGTATTAATTGTGTCAATTCACAATATTATGAAACAATGAATTTGCTCCACTTGATTAAAACATGCCAATAACATCACCATCATAAACCATATAAGGTAAAACAAGGTAAGAATCCCCATTGTATTAAAACACAAATTGATAATGTAGGAAGGAGATATGAATAAGATTTTAAAACACTTCAAATTTGTAAACATGTCATTACTATTGGAAAATCATTTCCCAAGAAGTCCATACCATCCCAATTAACTACAATAACTAAAAAAGATCAAATTAATAAGCTTTTCACATATCCACACCTTTTTGCAATACTCGATTTTGAGTAATCAAAATGAATAATTTTTTTTTTATCAAACTTCACACAATTGGAAACATCATGCACATGACATTAAATGAAAAAAAATTCAAATCACTAAAGGAATGTTTGAATGGGTACATATGCTTCATTTTGCCATGGTGTGGTGGTTTCCATTTTAACCACTTTTAACCTGCCTTTGAACAAGTAAGTTTAATTACAATTCAATGACATGTAAAGCATTTTGATTCAATTGTAATCTTTACAACATTAAACCAAATTTGAATTTTTTTTCAATGTGCTCAACATAATGGAACATGTCAATTTCAGAATTTGTGTATTAACAAATGAAGTGAAATTCAAAACATTGATTAGTAATAAATGATTTCAAATTACCAAAAGAGTTTTTGACTAGTGGGTACACCTACCTTATTTTCCTTTGTGGTGACCACCACAACCACCTATAAAAGGAAAACAAAATAAATCAGCTCAATGCATCAAATGACACATTTCAAACAACTAATAAAAAATTAAAAACAATTATAATATGGATTGTAAATTTTGTAGGTTAATTCGTAACCTACAATATGAAAAATTCAATATTGGCATAAAATACATGGTTGTTTACAAGAAAGTTCCAAGGGTTGTATAATTTGTTAAAAAACTACATCAATTGATTCGGGGATGAAAGTATGGTAAAGTAGACTAAATAATTACTTTGCAATATAAATGAAAAGTGACCATCAAGTAGGCCTTGGTATATTGAATTTAAAATTTTATTTATTTTAATGATTAATTATATGAAGTTCCTTGATTTTGCTATGACTATATTTAGAAAATAGGTTTCTAGATATTCATCAAAATTCAAATAGATGTCACAACTTACAAATTAGATTGTAAGTAAATTAAATATTGAATCTATTATAATTTTAAATCAATGGCATTTAAAATATACTTGTGGACTTTTAAATTTTTCATAGTAGAATCAAAGTATAATGTAAAAGTAAGATTGAACACAATATTAACTTGTTAGTTTCATTCCTACTTGTTACCTACTTTTATTGTACTAAAGTTTTTCAAATTTTGTATTCAATTCATCAAAATTCAATGGAAGCATGGGCTTCCATAATGAGACTTTTTAAAAGTTTTGAATCTACTTGCTTATGTTTGAAAACTACCATATTTCAAATCTAGAATTTGAATAGACATACTTTTGGTCCACTGTACCATGCTTGGAACCTTGGTGAAAACCACATCAACTCCCTTCATAGAATAACCAAAAGATAGGTTAGTGGAGTGTGGTTAAATACGTTTACACATGACTAAATAGTCATATTGCATGTGATTCACATGAAGTTTAAAACATCACAAATGTGTTAGATTTGAAAATTACTTTTCAAGCCTAAAACAAACCTACTAGAGGTGTTAAAATGAAATGTATTAATAATATTAATTCATATTCATGAATGTCCATGAATTCTACAACAACATTTTAAGTCTAAAATTTACCTTTCAAGCCCCAAAAAAACACACTAAAGATGTTAAAATGAACGATTGTGATATTGTTTCAAATTCATTAGTTTCTAAGAGCTCCAAAACAACATTAGTGAAATTAGTTCATATTCATCAATGTTCATGGACTTCTAAACATCATTTCAAATTTGAAAATGACATTTTAAGCCCCAAAACAAACATATTAAAGGTGTTAAAATGAAACATTAATGATGTTAATTCACATTCATCAATGTCCATGAACTCTAAAACAAAATTAGTGATATTAGTTCATGTCCATCAATGTTCATGAGCTCCCAAACAACATTTCAAATTTAAAGATGACCTTTGGAACCCCAAAACAAACCTTCCAGAGTTGTTGAAATGAAACATTAATGATAATTATTCACATTCATCAATGTCCATGAGTTCCCAAACAACATTTCAAGTTTGAAAGTTACTTCTTAAGTCGAAAATATGCCTATTAAAGGGATCAAAATGTTCAATTCCAAGTTTCAAGTTATAATCTCCAAGGTTGAAACTCCAAGCTCCAAACTATAACTTTCAAACTCCAAAACTCTAACCTCCAAAACAATGTTTATATGTGCAAATGAGAGATGTAAACATGAAAATTGAATTTAGTGAGAGGTGGGACACACAAGTGAGAAGGTAGGAAACACAAACTTCAACCTCCAACCTTCAAATTCCAAAATAAATGGGAGCACATCAACCTTCAACCTCCACAACAAAGCCTATCATGTGCAAGTGATAAATGCATGTGAAAAATGAGAAAATTAAAAAGTCTTCGAAGTGAGAATATGAAAAATATAAAAACCTAAGTGAAAGGGGTGGGAAAAACAAGTTTTACTTTCTTTTTTTAAAAAATGGTGGCAAGGTGATTTTTGTCTATTATTTATTCAATCCACATAGTGATTAGACACCTACCCATTAATTATTGAACAATGGACACTAGTAATTCATTGGATTGTTGTTTGTTTTCAAAAGTGCTTTAGAATTTCACACAAGAGACTTTAGGTTTTTTGCTAACTTGGAATGAAAGGTTTTTCTTGCTTGCTTTAACTTTGAAGTGACTTTACTAAAGGTGAGGTTTGAAATAGTTGAACTAAACCACAAACAAAGATTGAATTTGAAAGCATAAAATTAAACTAGGCTTTGGGGTAGGAACTTGGAATAAATCTTAGGGATTTGATTGACCTTCCAAAATGACAATACTAAAGATGAGATTTGAGCTAGATGAACTAGGTTACATTTGGAACTTGGAGCTTGAGCATGAACATGTTTACATATTTATAATGTCTATTTTGTGCTCTTGTGAAGTAATTTTCATACTTGAAATATTATTTGGGAACCCATGGACATTGATGTTTTATTTTAACAATTTTTTTATTTTTATTTTTCGATTAAGAAATCATGTTTAAACTTGAAATCTTGTTTGAAAACTCATGGACATTAATGTTTCAGTGTAACATTTCAAATAGGTTTATTTTGAATTTGACAAGTAATATTTAAACTTGAATTGTTGTTTTGGATTTCATGGACATTAATGGATATGAATTAATATCATCAATGTTTCATTTTAACACCTTTAATAAAAAAAATTTGGGCTTGGGAAGTAATTATCAAAGTTGAAATGTTGTGTGGGAATTTGACGCACCCCCAAGCTCCTTAATGGATTCAAATGTGAGTCCAAACTAAAAACAACGAAAAAACAAAAAGTCGGGGCACGCTCCTTGGTTCGTAACACTTTGAGGGGTAGAGGGGTGTGCAGGAGCTCCGGGATGGGACTAGGAAGAATGACAAGCACTTAATCACTCACTCGGATCTGCACAAATCAAGTAACAAGTTGATTAATGCATAGTTGAAACATTTTTGGTGCTGAGACGAGCTACGAGTAACTCGGACTCACAAGACTCACCACGGCCTGGACTTGGGGGAAGCTACCACCTTCCCCCTTAGAATATACTCTATGCCTCTCCACGAGGCCCACATCCAAATGACTTTTTGTCTCGAGATTCTCAAATGGGAGTCCCGAAATTACCAAAGTTGGGACTCCCGTGACTTTGGAGCCCCATAACTTTGTGTGCAGACCTCCGATCGTAATGATGTCTAAAGCAAAGTTGTAGCCCTCGTCTAGAGCTTTTCAACGGTATGTAACACGCCACCTGCACGCAAGGAAATCGGGTCAATTCCCGACTTTTAGTGGTTAGGAGTCAAACTGCCAATTTGATTCCCGACCTTTCTTTTGGCCATAAGTTATGTTTTAGATGTCAAAATGGGTGATGCAAGCCCATTTTAGATATATATGTTTCAAAAAAAATTCAATGATATAAAAAACTCTTTGAACCATTGGGTTTTGACCCTCACAATCACTCTCCGAACATTCAAGAGTCCACCGGGATTCCAACTTCCAACATGGGAATTCACTTGGGAGTGTGAGGGTTCTTTCCCTCACACTCTTTTGCACTCCGAGGCATATGAATGGGACTCCCAAACTTAGTCTTGACCCACACCCTTGGAAACCATTTGCTTTGGTCGTGAGCCCAAGGCTAGGGTCACGACAAAGCTCATGTACATTAATGAATATGAACTTATATCATTGGTTGACGTTAGTAATGTGTTTACATTCAGTTAATTTGGCAATTGAACTATGGATGGCCATTAAACAACTTAATTAATAAGGTTTTAAAATATGTTTATGTAAAGGTTTAAAACCTTAGTTAATAAGATTGGAAGTTTACATGATGAGGAAGATGTGGCAAATATTTTTTGCTTTCTAAATAAATAGTTCCATTTTTTTTGAATTCAATGACAAACTTGATGTTTCATGTGGTAGGTGCATTAGATTTTTGTGGTCTAGTTTGTAATCATTGGACATGTATTTAATGGAACATTTGTTAAGCTGTTTGAATGAAATGTGTGTAACATGGCACAATTCAAAGGTCCATTAATTGAAGGATACATATTGGATGAAACCTTTGAATTTGTGACCAAGCATATGCACAAATCATTGTATGATAGGGAGGTGGTCTTCAACAAAAACACCATGAAATCAATGAGTTGTGTTTAACAATGGGTTTAAATTTGCTAATGTAATATATATATATATATATATATATATATATATATGGGAATTAGTAGGTGTGATCAAATGTTCTAGGAAATAATCTTGGCAAGTGGAAACATAGTTAAATGAACACAAAGATATTTATTTTTCATTTTTATTTGTGTCATGCATATAAAAACATACATTAAATATGTATTTGAAAAGAAGAAAAATCTAGGTTTGAAGGTACTTTAAACACAAAATACTCAATTGAATATGTGTTTATTAAGTTAGGGTATAATAATAATTATATTTTTAATCCTAGTCTCAAAAAAAAAAAATTATTTGTTGGCACCTACTTCCTCTTTACTTAATTTACATGTATTTTATAACTTAGTCCACACTTCAAAAAAAAAATTACAAAATTACTCGCATATCAAAGAAATAAATAAATACTTGTCAAAATAAATTGAAAATTAAAATTGAATGCAAAATAATAAAAGAATTCTTGGCTTCGGTCACTCAAGTGAAAACATTTATTATATAATAACTTTATGATCATTTTTTGCACTATTTTCAATTATTTTAATTGCAAGTTAACAAGGTAAATTGCAATTCCAAAATTTATCTTGCTTTGACCTTGGTTAATCAACCTTCATAATATAGTTTAAAGATGGTTGATGCAAGTGGATTCCAAGTTTTATTTTACTTGGTACATGGCTAAATGTTGAACTTGATTATTTTTTCCCCTAATGATTTTTGAGATATGAAAATTCCCATTTTTGTGAATCATTTTGTTGTGTGATTGTTTTCAACTTTGAATTTTTAATTTTCTTTACCTTATTAACTTTTGTAATTGTAATTGCAACATAAACCAAATAGAACACCCCATTTTGTTTCGTTGGTTATGTATAATCGCAACAAAATTTGAATGTTACACCTTATCTAGTTTAATCATCTATGTATAGTCATAACACAAGTTAAATATAACACCTTATTTGGACCATTCAACTATCTATAGGTGTATACTCAAAGTGGAAATCACAAAAATGGTTGAGTTATCATCCATTATTGTATGTTAATGAATTTAATTCATGAAAACTAACATTTCATCCTCCTTTCATCCAATCCTTCCTATTAGTCACAAACAATAATAAATTGCAAGGCAGTTATAAACCCATGGGTCAGAACAAATAAGATTTCATGTGGTGTAAACACACATGTAAAGCCAACCAAAAAAAATATCAACTATAGTTTGTGCAACATTCCATGTCAAGAATGGAGGCATTCAACTAGTTACATGAGGTTGTGTTTGCTGATAATATAACACAAAACAATGACTTTTTAATATAAGAACACATTTTCAAACATAGCAACTTTGATTGCAAATTTGCATGTGTAGAATATTGTTAAGGCCTCATTATGATCAAAATCAAGACTTCAAACACACCATGGCATGCATTAAAGAAACCACATAAACTGTTTAATTGATTTTGCATTTTTTAATTTCAAGCAAAAAAAGAACCACCAAGTTATTTAAAATTTGAAACCCATGAAGTTGCTACCTTACACATTAATTAATTCCCTTTAAATTTGCAACTCATCACAAAAGGAAAAGAACCAAAACCAAAAACTTGCAAATCCATAAAAAAATTTAAATATTATACTCATTATTACAAAAACTTGAAACTCACAAAATTTGTACTTCCCACTAGAACTTGCAATTCACAAAACATTAACTTAACGTTGATGAGATATTATACAATTTTTGGCTTTTTGCAAGAAAAACATCAACATCTCTAATTAGATAATTCATCAACAATTATGATCACATAACTTGATCACAAAACTTGAACACAAAATTTTGAATTTTACTTTCACAAGTGAATTTTCCCAATGTACATTTATGGTTCACTTTGCAATATGCTTAAAACTTGAAATTAAGAAAAAAACCTCAAATAATTTTTTAAAGCAACCCACCACATGATAGTTTTTCATGAGTCCTACAAATAATATCCTATCATAACATCTATTATTCTTTGTGATCCTCATTTGTTGTTCTTGTAAAAACTATGGATCCTCAACTAGTTGTGTTCAAAATTGTATAGAACATTATAATCAATTAATAAAAAATTAAAATCTTCAATTAATCAATGTGCTTAAAACAGTAATGAACAAAGTTAATTTGATGATATTGTGATATTCAAGAATAACAAATGAAGATCACATGTTCACAAATGTGAGGATCGTAAGAACAACAAATGTAAAAGTCATATAAATCATGGAATCAATTAAGACACAACTAAAATTTGTGCATTCAAATTTTAGAAATTATTTTGGTGAAATATTTCACAAAAATAATTTATGTTGAATAGACCACAAAAACTTTCATGGACTACCTTCAATAAAGAATCAACATCTTTGATTATATTTTTCATTAGCAACTATGGTCACATAATTTGATCACAAAACTTGAACACAAAATTCTAGCTTTTGTTTAATATGGATTGCCATTAACAAAAAAATTCCAATTAATGCACATATTTAAATGAAACAAAATTCAAAAGCTTAACAAAGAAATGAAGAACCTTGGAACTACACAATAATCACAAAATACATATAATGCAATCACATTATATTGGTGCAACAAATATTTGTGGCAAAAATATTTGTTTCAATTGTTAAGTTGAAACACATGAAACAAATCACTAGAAGTTGTACGGATCAAAATAATTCATAAAACAAAAGAGACGAAAACTTGCAACTTTAACGCAAATAACAAAACTAGGCAACACCCACAAATTCACAAAACCCATACATTAATTTCAAAACCTAAAACCTACATAATTGTAAATTTTACTTTTCATTACAAATTACAACTCACAAAGTAGTAGCAAATGTTAGATTCATGTAAACAAAATTCATAGAATTTGGTAAAATGTAAAATCTCGCCTTGTTTTCACAAAAAAATGTTTAGTTTTCATGGATGTAGACCCACACATCAATCCACACACTTGTCCATTCTTGGCATCCTTATCCCAAATTTTAAAACCATGTCATGCACTTTTAAAAGTTTGTTTCAACAAATTTGATATAAATGTCATGCAAGCTAATCAAAACCTTTTCATCGATTGTACCATATTAGTTGGCCTTCGACATGGGATGCCCAAAAAGGTGCTTTCGAAAAGCTCTTCCAACCAAAAGTTTTCACAACTCACAATGACCTTCAATGATGTGATCATTGCTCCCAAATTAATACCTTTGTCTTTGATGTAACCAATCACTTTTTCCTCAACCCAAATTTGTTAAATAAAACGTGCAACTTTATTACCATAACTTGACCACTTGTCTTGGGTTGCTTCAAACAATTTTATTATGATGTGTTTGGGTTATCAATTTGTAGAGATGAAATTGACAACAAGTGAAAATATGTCATGGGCACCCACCAACATGTGCAAAGATCAACACTTGCCATTGCCAATAATCACTATGCCAATGTAAGTAATATGTCATGTAATTTTATTTTTTTCTCCATCAAATCAATTGGGACCTTTTTTGCGAAGGTCTTCTTGGAAGGGACACAATTGTAATGGCAAAGGTTGTAGTTAGACACTTCCAACAATTTGAAATGATCAACAAGATTATGTGATAAAAGAAACCAAATCATGTAAGAAAACTTATGCTCATGAATGATATTTCTTAAACAAGTTTATAGAACCAAAAAAGGTTGGACGTGGAGCTCTACCTAATTATTGGCCTCTTCTTAATAAGTCATTGAATTAGTGGGCATGTTGTTATGCTATTCATTTCTTTAGCAAATTTATGAGAAATATTATAATGTTCAACCTTTACTTGTTTTCTCATGTTTGTAATGCCATTCATTTTGAAATAAATGATAAACCCTTTCTAACACCTCATTCATTGAGTACCAATTGCAAGATTAACTTATTCATTGTAGTAAATAATGCAATGCATTAGTTACATGTTGATCAAATCCACGGAGCTACCATCATTCACATAAAAAAATGCCCATGTCAAAGAATTGTGGTTGAAAGTTTCCAAAACTTAATTTGAATGTGTAAAGATTTGAAGCAATTTAATGTTGTAAATTCATCAAGCTCATTGATTCCATTTCCACATGACGTCAATTATGGTGCTTTGAGTGTGGAAGACTAATCTTGGTTTTTGACACTTGTGTGTGACAAACTTGGTGCACCCACAAACACATTGTCATTTTGTCTTCCTATGCTTTTAGATAAGCTTTCAAGCACTACAAATAAATTGCCAAAAAACTATGGCATTAAGCTTTCAAATTTGTTGATTTCCATTTCAACTTTCGACTTCCTAATTTTGACAAAATTTGCACCAAATGCCCATTATGCATTCATATTCCTTTCAAGATGCACAAATGTTGCTGTCAAAATGTAAAAATGCAACCTTTGCAACATTTTGGTTTAAATAAACATGTCACAAAACATAAATTAATTTCATTTTATAGTAGGATTTGAAGTTTGCAATTTGCAAAGTAACTGTTTGAACTTTTCAAATTGTGTAGCATTGAAATTTTTGTTTTGTTGCCAAACACATTCTGAGCACACAACATATAAATAATAATAATTTTTTTGATAAACTTAACATGAGATTTTTAAAAACCAAGGAAGATCCATTAGAAGTTTTTTGTTTCACCTTTGGAGGTTTTTAAAACCTTTAATTTTATAAGTTTTTGATACCTACCACTCAAATGGATATATACTTGGATATAAAATTGATGATGATCTGGCCTTGCTTTTAAAAATCACCCAAAATTGGTCATTACATATAATGAACATTTATTTTATGCAATTCAAAACCTATTTTTGCAATATGAATATTGTATGAATATTGTACATGTAATTGGCATTTCATAATATTTTCAAATTGTACTTGTCATTGACATTTTATAATCCTTGAAAACAAATATTGTAAATACAAAAAGACCATTAGGTACATATAGGTGGGTATGGGAAAGGAATGGGGTAAATATGCTTGGAAGAAGAAAGATCTAATGGCACAAACATCACAAATTTCAACCCAAACAAGAGTTTTAATATTGGTTAATGTGTTAATATACAAAGGGTGTTGAATAGGCTTCTGCGAAGGTGTGCAAAAAGAAGTGTCGTGACCAATGAAATGATTAGATTTGGCAGTTTGAATTATTTTTTTAGTTATTTTGAATGAACTAATAATTAAATATGTAATAAGGTTATTAGGTTTATGAAATTTTTTAAAGACCAATGAAATGCTAGAAAATGAGATCATTGTTTTCAATGTTCAATAAAATAAAATTATGTGTAAACTTGAAATTGTTTTTGGTAGGCCAATGAGAATGCTAGATTTGGTGGTTTGAATTTGTTTTCTTACTTATCTTGAGTGAACTAACAATCAATACGAAATAGTTATTTACACATACTTAGGTTTTCCTAGTGCACTTTGTTATTATATAAATTGCTAGTTGTGCATTTTGTTATTATTATATAAATCATTGGTTGCATATTGATGGAGACCCATTCAATTAAACTAACCACAACACATAAATCACACTACGATTTTAATGCATTCATCAACAAAAAAAATTAACTCATTTCATTAAGGATGACAAGAATAACAAAAATCTTGTAACATCCACAACAAAAATTAACACTTAAATGCACAACAATGATAACTAACATTTTGATGCACACATTTACAAAGTAATCCTTAAAGAAAAACATATTTAACTACGATTAAGGCTCAAGGGCACATTTTTGCTTAGTATTGTAAACCCCTTTTTGTATGGAGAAGATTGAATCATTTAGAAAGTTACCCTATTAACGAATATATGGACCTATTGATCCTAGGTCCACTTTTAGGTCCGATCCACTTGTGGATCCCTTTGGAAGGAAATGGAGGGGTGGGGAATGGAGATAGTCGAGTTGAGAACACAAAAATTAAGTCCTAAATACTAAATCCAAACACATAATAATAAAAATGCAAAAAAAAAATCTTAGAATTGGGTAAGGAAACCAAATCCAATATACACTCCAAACTTGAAGATGAGGAAATTTTATTTGTGAAAAAAAAATTAAAGCAAATACAAAATCCATTATGTGGCATTTAAGAAACCCTAATCAACGGTTTAGGAACAACAAAATGAGATTTAACTCCCTTAAGTCACACCCAAACAACAAACCCCCAAAAAGAAAACTCGACTTCCACACAAACAAACCTTGTCCATTAATTTAATTCCCCCTATATAAATAAATTAGAAAAAAAAGGAAAAAAAAAACCCCACAAACCCTAAATTTCATTAGCTAAAGCCCTTTTAATTTATAGATTGGACATAATTTTTAAAGTTTCAATAAAAAAATTTTTAAAGAAAAGAAATATCACAAAATTAAAAGAAAAGAAAAGAAATCAGGAGAGAAAGAAAGAAAGAATTATTCCCCTCTACCCCCAAAAGGAATCTCAGTAGCCCTCAAAACAACCAACCTTTTCAAACTTGAAAAAATAAATAAAATAAATAAAATAAAAAATAAAAAATTTAATTTATTTTTTTTTTGTTTAGTGTTGTGCATAATGTATATAAAATTGTAATAAAATTAAACTCAGCAAGTTTCAGTTTAATCTAATTTAATTTAAGTTCATGTGTTTTAAAATACACAAATAGGCATACCATATAATTAATTAATTACATGGGCAGTATCCAAATGGGAGCCAGAGGGGAAATTTTATTTTAATTTAATTTTCAATTTTGTGGTTTCAAAAAATTGGCAAAATGTTTTCCAAAATATTTAGGATTTTGTTTTCGAATGTACACTAAAAATAAAATAAAATATTGTTTTGTTTTGTTTTTTTGGTCGCCACAGTGCGAAAATTCGCACCCCCCGAAAAGAAAAAGAAAAAAAAAAGAAGCTGAACCCAGTGGAGTTCGAACCCTGGTTGAAACCCTAGTAGAAAAAGAGAAGCCCACGTACCTAATTATTAAGTTGAGCGTAAACGAGATTAATTAGACTAATCACATAATTAGCGTAATCCTCTACCACGCTAATCACGACATACATACTGCGGAAGATGAGCACTCCCCCCACAAAACCCAAGTGCAAAATGCGTCAAATTACGGTCTTTCCGGTCCCGTGATTTGCGGCTTTTGTCGTCGTCGTCGTCGTCGTCTTCTTCGTCATCTGATGTTGTTGTTGTTGTTGCTGCTGTTGTTGATGAGGATTTCTAGGGTTTTTCTCTACTGTCTCTGATCCATCTTCTTTCACCTCTGTTGCACCAAATCTTTGAACCCTTGAAGATCTCTCTCTCTCTCTCCCCCGCTGCTGCTGCTTCCTCTTGTTGCATCCTTTTGTTGGTGGTGGCAGCACCTAAAAAAACAAAAAAAATCGAAAACTGTGAGGTATGTTTATGACCCACTTCTCATTACTACTCTGTTTTGTGTGTGTGTGTGTGTTTTTTTGGCTTTCTTAACTTTCTTTCTTTCTTTCTTTTTTCCTTCTTTCTTTGAATTTGCTTTCCACCCCCCCCCTTCTTCACATACACTATTGTTTTTTTGGGTCTTGGGTTGTTGTTTTTTTTGGGTGGGGGTGGGGCGTAGTTAGAGCTCTTTCCTCAAAAGGTTCCAGGTTTCTTGTGTTCTGGTTGTTCTGTAGATCGATCCCCCTTTTTTAGGGCATACATTTTTTTTTTGGGGTCACTAATTTTCAAGGGTTTCTTTCTTTCTTCAGCTTTCATGGTGATTTACAAAGTGCTGGATATGCTAGACTCTGTAGAATGCTACATAGTAGTAGCATATCAGATACACCCAAACACACAATGGGTGTTTGTTTTAGTGAGCATAAATCCCACCCACATTTCATACACTTCTGCTACTGGAGAGGTTTTTTGGGACTTGCTTTGGAGAAATTCATAAGAATGCCATGGTTTCCACATTGCAAAATGCAAACCCACTTTTCTTTCTCCCATCTCCATCTATCTGTATCCTGTGTTTTATAGTGTGACATGGAAAAAGTGGGCGGCTGCAGGCACACTTGCATTTGTGGTCATCTTCTTCACACTGCCCCAGCAATCTATAGCTCTCTTTCCATGTTGCACAAAAGAATGTAGAGTTCCAAGCGTACAAGCTTGTAATCTTTTCAAACTCACAAGTTTTGAGCTCATGTAAAAATTCTCTTCATGGTGGTAACATGGTCCTGGTAGTAGTAGTAACCTATAATCAATCTATGGATGGAGGAGGACTCCCAAAGCATTTCTGTGGAACTGAGGTGCCTGGGATATAGTTGACCTAATTTGCAGTGAAGCATTTGTCAACAAAACCAATGTGTCTCAGTGGCTCAGTTTTTTTTTTACCCCCCCCATCTTGTAGGATGTTGGGTTCTTGCTGCTGCTGATTATGGGTTTGTCTTTGTGTTTGCCATCATATCAGGGGAAGGGAGGTGAAAAGTTAGTAGTGTGTGTGTGTGGCTATGGAGACAGAAGAAGATGACAATGTTCAGGAGCCTGAGAATGAAGGTGACGTGGCAGTCAAAGGTGAGGAGAAGGGGGAATTGCTGCATGCTGGGGTTAAGGTGGCTGCTGCTGCTGATGGGAAAGGTGAGGAGGAGGAATTGCTGGGTGACGAGGTGAAGAAGGGTGCTCAGGCCAAAGGCAATGAGGTGAAAGATGGTGAAGGCAACAACGAACCTGTTGATGTGAGTTGTGGTCTTTCGCCCCACTTGAGGATTGTCCAGAGTAATAATACTGAGGTCATTGGGATGCTCAATCAATTTTACAGGAGCTGAGAGTGATGGAAATGTGAAAGTGGGCGTTGGTTTTTTTTTTTCATGCAGGAGTTTCATATTATACCAGAGCGATTGAGAGCAAGGACGAAAAGAAAGCCTTCTTATTTGGAAGAGGATGGAGTGGAAGAAGAAGAAGAAGACGAAGATTGGTTCAATGAGGAAGGTGACGGCGATGATGAGGTCCCCAAGGTTCCGAAATCAGAACAGGTTGGAGGATGGCACCTGCATTTAAGAAAAGTGAAATCTTCTGCCTAGAGATGGTGGTCGCCCTTTGTCCACTAATACGAACAAGGGAAAATTGTTGGGTGTAGAGTGACGACTTTTGTGATATATGCCATCTTGGTGGAGACTTATTGTGCTGTGACACATGCACGAAGGTGTATCATCTTGGCTGTCTTAATCCACCCCTCAAGATTGTCCCCCGGGGCAAATGGAGCTGCCCAAAATGTGTAAGTATCCCAAAAACTTAATCATCACTTACAGTGTGCATTGTTCCAGTTTCTGTGGAAAGACCCATTTCTGGTGGGTTTGACCCTGACCTGGATCAGAGCCTGTTTTGAACTCTGCAGATCTTAAGATCCGGACTGTTGGAAATTCCTGTCCAAGTTTGTGTATGTGGGTCAAATGACTACTGTGAAGGAAAGAAGTCACCCACTAGATGTGTTGGATGTTGTTGTGCAGGTGGACCCACTCAGTGATGTGGAGAAATTTCTTGACTGCCAAATGAGACCAAGTACGGTCTCAAGTGCTGCTACTGGGGGAGGAGGAGAAGATGCATCGGATCCTAGTCCAACCCCAAAGGATTTAGTGAAGCATTACCTGATCAAGTGGAAATCCATGTCTTATTTGCACTGCTCTTGGTAAGTTCCTTTTTGTGAGAATGTTTTCTAATGGAGGAGCAACCTGCTGAACTACTGGTTGAATCGGCAAACCCTACTTATGAATTCATAAGAGATGCTCCTATGGTAGGCAAAAGGCAATGAAAACAGTTTGGATTGAATTCATTCTTTGGAAGGAATGGCCTGTGCTGCTGTTTTGAGACAATGATGGATATTTTGCTGAATTGATTGAATCTTACAAGTGCCAATGACTGATGGGGCTGTGGAGACAAATGTTGTGGGCGTGGCAGGGTTATGGCCAGTGATGTGGAGAAGGGTATGAAACACTTTCCTGGGTTGCGGATGAAGCTCAACTATTTCCAAAGGCAACTTGAGGCATCAAAGACATGGAACACTGAGGAAGATCGGCTTCCTATTCGTGCGGAGTGGACTACTGTCGATCGCATTCTGGACACAAGGTGCTCGCTTTTGTGGACACCCCATATCTTGATACTCTAAGATATCAAGCATTTCAAATTCCTGATGCTTATGGCTGGTGTTTGAATAGTTAAGATTTAAATTTGTGTTTTTTTTGGGGGTGTTCGGCAGGAATCATGGGGTTGCCATAGAATACTTGGTGAAGTGGAAGGATCTTGGATATGATGAAGTTACATGGGAAGTCGAAGATGATGTGGCCCCGTTTCAGACTGAAATCACAAAATTCAAATCTATCATGGCTCGTACCAAGAAGCGAAAAGGTTCGACACTTGACAACAAGGAGCTGAAACGACAGCGGAAGGATTTCAAACCATTTGAGGACACACCCAAGTTCTTGGTGGGAGGTAATAATTGTAGCCAAATGTGCCTCTGGGCTGCTCTTTTTGAGACTTAACCTATTTCTTACTTGGATCAGGTTTTCGTCACCTACCCCTTGAAAATTGAAGGGCACATATGTCTGGCTAGGCAGGCATATACTCATCTATCCATCTGCGTTAACTGGGTCACAATTGACTCTAGGTAGGAGGTTCTTCTTTTAGCTCAATGAACATGGGTTTCACTGTAGAAAATCTGGACTAGAAATCAATACAAAAAAGGAGAGCAAAAATATTCCATCACATCACACAGAATGGATGGGCGGTGGATTTTGATTTGTTGCAGGATCCCTACACCCATATCAACTGGAAGGCTTGAACTTCTTACGGTTTGCATGGCAGCAAAGGAAGCATGTCATTTTGGCAGATGAAATGGGTCTTGGTAATTCTCTCCCTCTGCTGGCTGTGATCTTATGAAGTTTTTCTTGTCTTTTTTTTCCCCACTTTTTGGGTGCGTGTAATCTGGGAAGTTACAGAGAGTTTTCTTGTGCTGATAGGTACATGGGTCTGATGACCACAAGTACCACCCTAGAAGAAGGTACCATAGCTTCTGGTTAAACATCTTTGATGCTTGTTTGTACAGGGGGCAAGCTAAAATCGATTAAAGCTTGTTTGTATCTAAAGAAGGCTTGTTGTCTTGATGAGTGTATTGTGGGTGTTGTTTGAATGCAGGAAAGACCATACAAAGCATAGCCTTTATTGCAGCATTGGTTGGAGAAGGGGTTGCTTGGCCACACTTAGTGGTGGCCCCTCTTTCTACTCTACGTAACTGGGAGCGTGAGTTTTCTACTTGGGCTCCGCATTTGAATGTGGTATGCCTTTTTTGTTTCCTGTTCTTCTCTTCCTGGTCATTCACTTTTAGTGCAGTCACCACTACTGAGGTTTTGCAAACAAAAACTCAAAAGTGCTAGGTTTTTTTTGGGTTCGACACCATCCATCTCGGTGTTTTGTTGCACCAGCAAATTTTTTCATCCTTGAGTTCTCTGTCTATTTGATGGTGAAATGTGATATTATGCACAGCAGGAAGTATCAATCTATGTGAAAACCTTACTCAAATGCCAATAGTTCTGCTAGGGAAAATGCCAGTTTGTGATTGATAAATAGCCTGTGAATTTAGGGTTTAGGCTTTAGGGTTTGAAGAAGAGGGAGATAAAAAGAGCAAGTTCGATTTTTTTTGGGGAGGGGGCAGGTCATGTATGTAGGATCCTCTCAGTCTCGTGCCATACTCCGACAGTATGAGTTCTTCTTCCCAAAAAAAGCAAAACTGAAGGGCAGGAAAGGGAAGAAGAAGAGAGTTGCTTCTACAGAGAGCAAGCAGGATCGTATCAAATTTGACGTGCTACTGACGTCTTATGAAATGATCAATTTGGACACCACCCTTTTGAAAGCTCTCAAATGGGAGTGCTTGGTACGCATTTTGGGTAGAGAGATTTTACTGCACAATTACCTTTTATCTTCTGTACCCTCAACCATCATCTTTGATAGCAGTCTGCCAGTTGGTTTGGGAGTGTGTTTTTTGATAAGATGCTGTTTCCTTGTGCTCTGTTTCTCCCACAGATAGTTGATGAGGGACATAGGCTTAAAAATAAGGACTCCAAGCTCTTCCAGACCCTGCAAACTTTCTCCACACGCCACCGAGTGCTTCTCACGGGTACCCCATTGCAGGTGTCTTTTTTCTCTGAACTTTTAGAGTCACGAAACTTGCCAATCTGAACAGGGGAAGCTATTTACTGACTTGAAACAAAGTACTCAACAGAGTAACATGCATTTGACCAGATGTGTTGTTGTTACCTGTGAGCAATCTTTGAAATGTGCCTTCAGAATTTAGAGATCGGTTCTCTAAGGTCTTATTATGACATGGGTTTTGTTGCAAATTTTATTCTTGTGTTGTGGCATGTGGGTGCAGCTGAAGTTTAATTTTTCTTCTGTTGTGCAGAACAATTTGGATGAGCTCTTCATGTTAATGCATTTTCTGGATGCGGGCAAGGTCAGTTCTTCAAGCAAGTCCCACAGTGTGGAATAGATCATTAACCCTAAACCCACAGCCTATTGCTTCAAACATCCCTTGAGCTCTGAAAAGCTTCAACCTTGAGCCTAGGACTCAACAACCTGTTTGTCCCTATGACTGACAACCTGTTTGTTCTTTGTCCGATGATGGTGCACAAAGTTCCAGTTGTGTCTAAAGTTCGATCTCTTTGTTTTGGCTGAAGAATTGTCTGTGTAACTGTAGTCTCCAATGATGTGCAGTTTGGGAGCTTGGAAGAATTCCAACAGGAATTTCGGGACATAAATCAGGAGGAACAAGTTGGGAGGTTACACAAAATGCTGGCACCACACTTACTTCGTAGTAAGTTTTGCAAAAAAAAAAGGATACTCCGGCTTTGAAAAACTTCCATTCCTCTTTCTCCAGCATTTCTATTGGCATGTGTTATTGCTGTAGAGGGAGAATGGAGTACCCACATAGTTATTATAGATCTACATGTTTGCCAATTGTATTTTTCTTGCTGGTTTTATTTAGGGCTTATGGGTGTTTTTTGGGCTACCACTGGCTTTTGGGTTTTTGTATAGCGTCCTTTTTTTGTCTTTATGGCAGATTGTCTTTCTTTGATAGTGTCATGGAGTCTCTAGCCTGGATGGGGTTCCTTTTCCTTAATGATTTCTGTGTACTATGTTGATTAGTGTTTTTCCTTGGGGTGGTTTGTGATCAAACCCCCAGGGGTCAAGAAGGATGTGATGAAGGAGTTGCCACCAAAGAAGGAGTTGATTCTGCGGGTGGAATTAAGCTCAGTCCAAAAGGAGTACTACAAGGCCATCCTGACACGCAATTATCAGATTTTGTCCCGCAGTGGTGGGCCACAGGTAGTTAAAAACTTCCCATGTGCATTAGTGTGAATAAATTTGCATAAAAAACAGCTGATTTGATTTTCTCTGCAATTTCATATAAATATAATAAAATTAAATAAATAAAAAATTTGATGCCCTGGAGAAGAAGGTTGTTTGAGGTTGTACTGATCAGAGGGGTTGTGGATATGGGACTAGATTTCACTCAACAATGTTGTGATGGAGCTGCGGAAACTATGTGGGCACCCATACTTACTGGATGGAATGGAGCCACATACGAGAAACCAGGAGGAGGCCAACCGGTCCATATCTGTTTTTCCTTGTCATAATGAGCTTTTCTTTCTTTCTTTCTTTCTTTGTTAAATGTGTTTTTGCAACAATGTTGTTGCTGTGTGCCCAAAGGAGGGAGGAGCTATGGGTTTTTGTTGATGATTGATGTGTCCATGTGTATGCCTGCAGGCAATTGTTGGAAGTATCTGGAAAGCTCCTGTTACTGGACAAAATGATGGTGAAATTGAAGGCAGATGGGCACCGTGTGCTTATCTACTCTCAGTTCACACGGATGCTTGATATTCTGGAGGATTGGATTCATGAAAAGGTGTGTGTGTGTGTTTTTTTCCTGGCTACTACTCTCTTCATTAAGCTTTTGAAGTTCTGGAATTTTACTGCTAATTTTAGAGGTGATGCCATATGTTTGCATTATCTCTTATTCCAGAATTTTCTTGTTGGTGTCTCCTGTGAGTTCTGTGATTTCTGAGGTTTATAGCTTACAGTAACGCTGCACATGGGTGTGTCTTGAAATGTACTTGTGAATATAATTTGTATGTTCTTTCACTTTTTTCTTTTTTCTTTCCAGAAATGGGGATATGAGAGAATAGATGGCAAGATTAATGGTGCAGAGCGGCAAGTGCGGATAGATCGATTCAATGCTCCCAATTCAACAAAATTCTGCTTCTTGTTGTCGACTCGTGCGGGAGGCTTGGGCATCAATTTGGCAACTGCAGATACTGTGATCATCTACGATAGGTCTGACATGTTTTAACTTGATGAAGAAGACAGTAAAGATGTGACAGGAATTGTCTCTTTTGTGCCGATGAGGAATTGCATTACAGTGTGAGTTAATTACTAGTTTTGGGAAGTTATGTGGGAACTCAATGCTGTCATTGAGCCCTAAATGTGAAATTATGCAGGAACCCAATTCTGTCGTGGAGCCCTAAACAGAAAACCTAACACATTTGTTTGGAATGATTTTGGTGTGCAGTGATTGGAATCCCCATGCAGATTTGCAAGCTATGGCTCGAGCACATCGTCTTGGTCAGACCAATAAGGTGAAAACATTGATCCATTCCTCTCATTTTACTGCTTTTTGGGCAATGAGAGAGAGAGACAGACAGACAAGACTTGTGAAGCAAAGAAGTTCATCTTTTCTATATTAAACCCATGAATGTCACTTTGTTTGGTTTTCAAAGTGATTTAATTTTTAATTTTTTTTCCTTCTTCAAACCTAAGAAAGCACAGCCATTTTTCTCTCCAATTATTCAAATTGATCTCGGAGGAAAGCTTCTTTTCTTTGTCTACAAAATGCTTGCATTTTTTTGTGCCCCTTAGTTTTTTGGAGAGAGGAAAACACATTTTGTAGAGAGACTTTTTGATGTTCTTTTTTTTCTTCCTGTCACACAGGTCATGATATTCCGTTTGGTTACACGGGGAACAATTGAGGAGCGAATGATGCAAATGACCAAGAAGAAAATGGTTCTCGAGCATTTAGTAGTTGGCCGAATGAAGACCCAAATCATGAACCAGGTGATGGATTGAATTTTCTTTAAGTGAAAAACTGATTCTGGAGTGAAAAACTGATTTCTGGAATGTGAACAAGTGTATCTGAGGCTATCTATCTGTTTTCCACTTGCAATTTATGTGCACTCCCCTTGTGATGGATGTCAAATTTAGTGCTTGCTTTTTTTTGGGTGCTAAATTCAAAGCTGAATCGGTCATCAGGAAGAGCTGGACGATATATTACGGTATGGTGCAAAGGAGCTTTTTGCGGAGGAAGGGGATGAGGCTGGAAAAGCACGGCAAATACATTATGATGATCTGTCTATAGACAGGTCTGTAATCACAATGCAGAATTAGCAAGCCTCCTGAATCAGATGGGATCTCTGTGGGAAATTGTTCTATCATCCTAAAAACATATGGAAAACAGATTGGGGGGGTGGAGCTGGGATATTTTCACACAATTATACTCAGTCTCAACAGTTTATGTTTTCTGATGCCAAATGGAAAACCCATTATATGAAATGGAGGGAAGAAGAATCCTAATTCCTGACTTGTGGTTTTGTAGGCTATTGGACCGCTCAAAAGTTGAAACAGAAGATGACAAGGCAGGGGAGGATGAAGAGGATAATGATCTGTTGAAGGCTTTCAAGGTGGGAAGTTTGTTTTCCTTTTTATGTGGTTTGAACACTTCGATTTTACGGAATTCTTCTATTAGTCATGATGTTATGGAGCCTTGTGAACAGCATCAGCTTCAGATCTTTTTGTTAAGTGGGTCCTCAATTGTTGCATGTTCTATTGGCATCTCACAGGTTTGAGAATCAATCCAGTCAGCGGGTGGTGGAAAGTTTTCTCAGTAACTTATGAAGGAGATATTCTTTCTCATGATCATTCATAATCTTTTTTTTCCCCTTCTTCTTTGTCTTCTTCAGGTAGCAAATTTTGAGTATGTGAATGAAGAAAAGGCATTGGCAGCAGCAGAGGAGGCAGAGAGGGAGGCTCAAGCAAAACGAGAGGCAGAAGTGGCAGAAGGGCCAGGAAGGTCCCAGTTTTGGGATAGTTTGCTGAAAGATAGAGTGGTAGAAATTCAAGTTGAGGAGTTTCAGGAGCTGGGTAAAGGAAAGCGCAGCCGGAAGCAGGTCATTCATAATTTTTGCAAGCTGATGCATGAAACCCATTTCTCTAATGGGTGCTTGCTTTATTAGATCTTGTTTGTAGTTTCAGACTGTGAACTGTTGATTCTGAACCATTTTGTTATTTTGAAATCTTTTTGTACAGATTTTGCAAACAGGGTTTGGCAATGAGGACGATCCAAGTATGGAGGATGGCAATTCCAATGACAGAGCAGAGCATAAATGGGTGCCAGTGGAAGACTCAGATTCCACTGACAACTCATCCAGAGATGCAGCGGATTTCACAAGTGGAAGGAGGCACCAATCTACAAAGAAGAAGGCAAGAGGTACACATCCCTGTTATGTGACAATCCCTGAGATTTCAAAATGAGTAGGAACATGTTGTCAGAATAACTGAAGAGTTGGGTATCAACTTGTTGTGATGGATGATGCACGGTGACAATTCATTTTTTGTCATGGCTTTATAGTTACAGCTGAGGAGCGCAGTGGTAAACCACCTCTGTTGCTGGAACATGATGGAAACTCAATAAAAGTGTTGGGGTTCAACCTCAGACAACGAGCTGTGTTTATACATGTTCTGATGAGGTATATAGCTGACTTGAAACTGGAAAACACCCACCTCTTTTTTGCGCTTTAGATGATGGATCTGTGCAGGCATTTAATAGTCTGGAGTTATAAGGTACAGTGTCTCCCAGTTTAGCAATTAGTGGGTGATGGGTTTGGTTTAGAGTAGTGATTTTGCATTTTGGATTTAGTAGCTTCTCAGCTGCTGCTGCTGCTGCTGATGATGATGAGGTTTGTCATGTTTCAACAGGTTTGGTCTTGGTGACTTCAGTTGGGTGGAATTTATTCCTCGGCTGAAACCCAAAACAGCTGATGAGATAAGGGAGTATGTTACTGCTCTCTTTGGATTTTCTTTGATGTCTTGCTCACATCTTCGCTTCATTCTTGTACTTGCACCCCTTGTATGATGTGCAGATATGTTCTGTTATTTGATGGGGTCTCATATCTCATTGCAGAGTAAGCTCATTGGGCATCACAAAATTTCATTCAAAACTCACAATTTTTGTTGTTCTGGATTTCTGTTATTCTATACTGGTTCTGAAAGAAAATTGTCAGTTGGAGTGAGAATGACTCTGATTTAGACAACTTCCTCTACTACTAGCCCTAACATTTGCATGGGTGGATGACAGGTACGGAACATTGTTTTTGAGCCACATTTCAGAGGACATCAATAATTCTCCCAATTTTTCAGGTGGACTAGATTGAATAATAAACGTTGGAATGAGTTATGGGTTTCTTGTGGCATGTCTTGATTTCGTAAATGAGAGCTAGTTTTACAAACAGAAAATTAGAACCTGCAAAATAATTTTAGTTTGTTTTGCAACATCAAGGAATTTAATTTTCAGGTGATTGAAGAGACAAATTTTATTATTTCTGAGGTGGGTTTACAGATGGAGTGCCAAAAGAAGGTCTTCGTATTCAGGATGTGTTGGTGCGACTTGCAATTTTGCACCTTATTCACAACAAGGTCTGTGTGGTTTTTTTTTTAATTTTTAATTTTATTTATTTTATGGGTGGCAGCTTTTTTTGTTCCTATTTATTGGATCTTTTGCTGGGTGTTTTTAAATGATTGGTGACTTGATTTAGACATTTTTAAATAGATGAAGCTTCGTTATTTATTCTTTCAGGGTGTAATCTCAGAGATAGAGAGTTTCCTCTTGGTGGGCACAGGTGAAGGCAATGATTGAAACTCCTTCAATGCCTTTGTTTGCGGATGGGGTGCACACTTCTCGTTACCATTCATTACGCAATACTAAAGTTTGGAAGGAGGAGCATGACCGCAAGCTTCTCTATGCTATTTCCAAGTATAGCACTTTTTTTTGTTCTCACTCAATGTACTCATCAATTATGCACACAAAAATCATGCATCAGTATATCCTTGTAGTTACAGATAGATTATTGATGCTGGCAGGCAACATGGCCACCATATTCTACTGTATTCAATTTACCATCAATTCATGGATGTAGACAATAGTCAAAGAACTAATCTTTATGTTGGTTTGGGTTTTTTTTCACCACAGGAGGCATGGATATGGACGGTGGCTTGACATATTGGAAGATGCTCGGTTGGGCTTGCAGCCTGTAGTTCGAGCTGAACTCCTCTCACGAAAGGGGGATGACACGTCTGGTTTTGCACAAGACAGAGACATTCACCCAAATGACTCAGAGAATGGGTCAGGGAAAGGTACGCTCTTTCCCAAGCCAAAAAAATTGAGCAGTGTAATAATGAGAATGCACTTACTAAAAGACATCAAACTGCAGTGGCTTTTCTGTGCAATTGTACTCAACATAGGTTTTTCATTTATGCATTCTTTTCTGGCAACATGTTAATGGGTAGATTAGGGTTTTTCATGAGCTATTTGCAAAACAGCACAAAGGTGACGCAGTGGCATACTATTCATGAGAGAAAGTCAGAGATGTTGACTGAGAAATCTGCATCATGGGTTTTTGTGTGATACCTGTTCTTGTAGGCATCCCTCCTCCAGGTTGGGCTGCAAGTCTAGAAGAAGAGAAGGAAGTCCATCTGCAAAAGCGGATGGTGGATTTTGTTAAACGCAGGGTTTTAGTTCTCGAGAAAGTGTTGAATGCTGAGTATCACAGGGAATCTCTGGTACGTGGGGATTCACTGTTTGTAATTGAGCTGGTGCGTTTTCATGTCTTACTTGAAACACCCTCCCCCCCTGTTATCATTGCTGCAACACTTTTTAAGGCTGAAAATCTACAGAACTGAACTCAGTCATCATTGTCCACCATAAAGTTGTGATCTTTGTGCAATCAAGAGATTATACACTCTAGTAAAAGAAAGATTCAGATGCCAGGTTTTCAATTGTGAAGAAGGTTTATGGATTTTTTTTAGGCACCACCAATGAAGAGATTACAATGACAGCTGAGTGTATATCCCATCAGTTAATTCTATGCAGACTGCTGTTGCTATCAAAGTCTACCACTGTATCCTAGTCAAATGACAGTACCCAACAGAATGATAAATCCTTTCTGACAATCAACTCCCCTGAAAATTTGGAAATATATTTTACTTGCGGAAACAAAGCTTGAAAATATTAGCATACTTTGGAAACCAGGCTAGAAAGGACCACTTCCGCTGGAGTTCTATGGCATTCTCTACACCCTTCTACAGAAAACAGGCAACAGATAAATACAGCAAAAGATTTTGGTTGAGTTGTTGAGCTGCAAACTTAATGGGTGTACTGGTGCATATCGATGCTGCAGGGGGGCCAACAAGGCACACTGGAAGAATCTGTTGTGCCACCTGCCACGTGTGAACATGCTGCTGCCAAAGCGACTGCACCAAATCCAAGCAATAAAAGGCCGCCCACCTGTCCAATAAAACCTCTCCCAATATGTAAGAGTGATGGTTGTTCCCTTTGTTTTGTCAACCAAACCAAAATGAAGCATATGATATCTTGAACTCCCCCCTTCTTGCCAAGGTCTGTTCCTGTCAAACTGCTTTAGAGAATCTTGTCATGGACCACATGATGCTTACCAGAGAATGGGATCAATAATTGGCCAATTTTCATCACTTTATTCTTTGATCTGGAACTGAATGTAATCTGTCATTCTGTCCAAGTTAGCCAATTCTATAGTGGTGACTATCTGCACAGTGGAGGATGCTTAATATGTAAAACTTTTGTTCACAGCTTCTGAGGAAATTGGAGCAACTGCTTTTGATAAGGATCCAAACCGTCTTCTGGTGGTGCAGATCTATAATCAGGTTAGCTATTTTTTTTCTTGTTTTTGGTCGTGGAGGTTGCCAATTGCTGTAATGGTGTGAAATGAGGCCTTTTTTCAACGTAACCTATGATGAAGCTATTGTAGTCTCTATGATAAATTTTATTTGAGAATGCCTTCTCTTTAAATCAGTTGAGATGGTTTCTCCTTTTCTTGGGTGTTTTACAGTATTGTTATGTTCAATATACATTGTAGCCCTTCTTTTGGATGCAAAGGTGATCGGTTGTCAGAACTTTGGGCTGCAGATGTGTGGAGTTGTGATTGAAAATGAAGGTGATGCTGCAGAGGCATATGGTGGTAATAAATCTGCAGGCCTCCGCTTCCGGAAGGCACTTCGTGGAATTGAAATTCTTTGTGCTGCAATGCGGGATGCTCTCTTGGAGGAGGACCCACTCCAGAAGTCAGATGGCCTAGGAAGTAAGGCACAAGGTAGAAGGGAAGGAGTTCATGATGGAACTGCTGCTGAGGGTGCTAAAGAGGATGGAATGGAGGCTCTATCTGATGATGGTGTTTCTGACAACTACGATGATCTAGATGCTGACATTGATCCTGAAATTGATGCCGATTCTGACCTTGAAGGTGGTGACCCAGTGAATTCCAAATTTGTGCCACAAAGCAAATCCGTGAATGAGGGCAGTGAGAGGTTTCGAGTGAAAGGAGGCAATTCAAATGGTCCTGTAGGCACAAAAGTAGAATCCATTGACAGAACACCTCCCAAGCATTTGAAGAAAGAGATGAATATAAACGGAGGTTCAGTTGTGGGTGGGAAATCTCCAATTTTGACTCCTCAGTATGAAGACAGTAAGTGGCCTCCGGCTGTTGTATATTTGGATTAGAGAAGAGAAACCCCCGTATTGCTACCATTTTTTAACCATTGCTTTTGGGGGTGTAGGACTAGTAGGAAATCTGGCCATAAAAAATCTCTGTGGATAATATTTGCTTTGCATATTATTTAGAGTACCTGAATTTGGCAGCCTTTCAGCATTTCTACTGTAGGGGGTTTGTCCAGAAGAAAAAACCCTTCAAATCTCAACTCACTGCTGACTTTTGTCAATCAAGGATTTGATTAACCATTTGTGCCATTTTTTTTTCCCCCCTTGAGTGGAATGGAATGTGGTACACATGTATGTATGCTTTTACACATATGATCCATTGATATGAATAGAGAGCAGCTGAGGGTAGAACACTGAGGGACATGACTCTCCCCAGTCCTCGTGGATTCTTTCTTATGTACAGAGATGCAAGTATCTTGAGATGGGTATCTTGAGATTTTTTTTCCAGTAGGTAATTCCTGGACTCTCCTCATCATGGATTCTTTCTTCTGTACACAGATGCGAGTATCTTGAGATTTTACACATGGGTATCTTGAGATTTTTTTTCCAGTAGGTAAATCCTGGACTCTCCTCATCATGGATTCTTTCTTCTGTACATAGATGCGAGTATCTTGAGATTTTAGACATGGGTATCTTGATATTTTTTTTCCAGTAGGTAATTCCTGGACTCTCTTCATCGATTTGGCTGTGCAGAGACATGGGTCATCTTGAGATTCTTCTCAGCAGATGTTCCTCCATTCTCTCCTCACAGATTCTTCTTCTGATCTTCACTTCAGATCTCCAACAGGTAAATTTGGAAACGGTGGTGGTGGTGGTCCCTTTACATTTGCAAGAAACAAATGTGGAGTTGGGAATTAAGAAAAGAGGATTAGGGTTTTAAATGTTTTGAATTCAAGCTCAAATAACACAAACTTCATGAAAGATGAAGATGTTAATAAAATGATGCATTTTTTTTTCCCCCTTTTATCATTTTCACGGATGAAGCAGTATTTGGATCACTTGGCACTCTTTGTTTCCAGTTTCAAGCTGCTGCTGCTACTTCCGCCCTCAACAAAACCAAACCAAACCAAGTCGAGGAAGACGAAGCCAAGGAAGCACACCTCACCTCATCGGTTGCCATCTCTGGAGCCAACAATGGCAAGGATCCCTCGATTCTCGCAGGATTAGCTTCACGTCGTCATTATTATTATTGGCCGCACAAGCAGCAGCAGTAGCAGCAGTAGAGTCACCACACAACAGGAAAAGAACTCAGAACTCATCATCCATCCTCTCTCTCTCTCTCTCTCTCTCTCTTTCCGTGCTTTCCTCATTCTGCCACTTTGTTTTCGCATATTTCGTCATTGCTTTGGTTTCTTACTTGCTTCTTTGGTGTGCAAGGAGAGATCGATTTGTGCGGGTCAAAAAATTGAACAGTAGACCGAGAAGAACAATTCTGCCATCGATTGTTTGTTGTGGTTTTTGCATTGTGGCCATGGAGCGTAGGGAGGAGGCTGCGTTGCACAGAATGGCCACAATTTCGCGACACATTTCGCCCTCCTGCCAGCAGCAGCAAGCTTCTACACTAGTACTGCCATCATCCTCGTCCCTACTGCAGCTCTCCTCCTGCTCCGCTTCCGAGACTCCTCCTCCTCGTCGTAGATCCAATAAGTATGAGCAACTGCATGGCTCCGTGTCCCGGGAGCTACCTGCCTGGACACAGCCTCTCCTGCCGTCTGGTCCCCCCTTCGAGGATATCTTGTATGAGAAAGCGGAGGGAGAAGGCATCGCCAAGGTAATCCTCATGCTTGTGCTCACAAGAATTCCTTGTCCTATTGGCCAAAATTGGTCGAAATTGTGCGTCTGAGAGAGACTGAGAGAGAGAGAGAGAGAGAGAGAGAGAGAGAGAGAGAGAGAGAGAGATTTTCTTTTTGCGCGCGAATTTCTTTTCTCTTTGTGCGCGGTAGATGGAGGTAACGATCAGTAGGCCGGAGAGATATGGAATGCGCACAAATCTGTGACATTGACGGCCTTGTATTGTGGCTGCTGTTGCCTGTGTGTATGCAATATCTGATTTGTGTGCGGTGCGGCAGATAACCATCAATAGGCCGGAACGAAGGAACGCGTTCAGGCCTCTGACGGTGATGGAACTGAAGCGCGCGTTCGATTTCGCACGGGATGATCCAGAAGTTGGGGTTATCATCTTCACAGGCAAGGTGCTCACAAAAGACTCTCATGCTTCAGTACTCTGCACAGTCTCTGTCTTTTGCTTCCAAGTTCCCCCTAGTGTATAGGCCAATCCTTTCTGTTCATAGAAACTGTGAGAGAAGGACTGCATAGTCTCAAAGAAGAAGGAAATTCTTCCAGGTTAAGCTCCTGACCAATAGACAAGAGTCCCAAACTCTGGAGCTTCTGCAAGAGGCTGGCTTGGACTGGGTCTCGATTTGCAGCTCAACACTCTTTCTTCCATTGCCATGTCAGTAGGAAGATATGATGATGACAACAACAAGGGTTGTGTGAATATCTGACTGCAGGGAACAGAGGCATTTTGTAGTGGAGGGGATCAAGCAGTTCGAGGAAAGCATGGGTACGTTGGCAGTGATAACATTGGTCGTCTGAACATTTTGGATGTCCAGGTATGGACATCTCAGATCTCCTCCTCTATGTCTCTTGGCCATGTTCCCAACAACAAAATGCAATCAAGCAAGGGGTGTGTGCGGATCTCACTCCAGACTAAAAGAGATGGTATGGGCACTTGCAGGTACAAATACGTAGGTTGCCAAAGCCAGTTGTTGCAATGGTAAGCCTGCAGCAGGACTATCTTTAACTTGAGAAGGGCTGTGACCCTGAGTAGTAGTATTCTCAGATTTCTTTGTTGTACTCAATGTATGAGCTTTTCTGTAGTAGCGTTTGCATTGCTAGTTCGAGATTTTAGGGTTTTGGGTCCAGGTGTGTATGTATGTATGTTCACAGGAATGGTATAAGCATATGTTACTGATTAGCACTATCTCCTATCCCTTCACAGTTTCCTATTTGTGAAGATTTTCTCTGTGAGAAGAGTAGTGACAATGCCTTATTGGTGCAGGTAGCAGGGTATGCAGTGGGTGGTGGTCATGTACTCCATATGGTTTGTGATATCACCATCGCTGCAGACAATGCTGTTTTTGGTCAAACTGGACCAAAGGTTTAAGTCTTACCTCACAGTCTTCCGCAAGTGTCCTCATGTTCCAACCGAATATCCATCCATCTGTCCATCTGTTTGAAATGTTCAGGCCTCTTCAATTTGCACTTCCAAGCTTAATATCCTTGTGGTAAACTGTAGCTGGCCTTCCTGGAAAGAAACCTTTTCCTGAGACAAGGAAGGAATGAGGGTATATCCTTCCCCCTCATTAGGCAGTCACAACTTAGTATGTCATCAGAACTCTCAATTTAGTTGTGATGACTTTCTGAAGGTCCTTCTATCTTCACTCCAGGAAAGGTTACTTGTGGAACAAGTCACCTTTCTTATCTTTGAAGCATTGAATTCCCTAATCACTTACTCATGTATGCTCAACATCCTGTGTCCTTTCAATGCAGGTAGGAAGCTTTGATGCTGGCTTCGGTTGTAGTATGATGGCACGACTGGTATGCCTTTATTACTGTTGCCAGCATGATGATTTGGAGTGAAGAAATGGATGAACCTCAAGAAATTTGGAATGACGTATCTGAATGTTTTGCAGCTGTCCATTTTGGAAGTTTGACAATTTGAATTTGAATTTGTGACATCAGTGACTAGTTTGAATGTCAATTGAGAAGCTTCCAGGATGTGGCAGTGCTCATTTGAACAACATTTATCTCTTTACACTGATTTACTTGTTTCTTCACAGATTGGTCAAAAGCGGGCACGGGAGATGTGGTTTTTAGCACGGTTTTACTCAGCTCAAGAGGCTATCAACATGGGTCTTGTTAATACAGTTGTGCCTGTAAGCTTCTAAGCTTTGGAGCAAAGCTGCACATGCAGTGTGTCTTAGGATATACATCTTTTCACAATTGGCATTCATTTTAGGTGAATTTTTCTAGATACAATTAGAGTTTCGCTTTGTTGTTTCAAGTCTCATGCACTCATCCACATGTTTGGCTGTTAGTCCAACACTGCTATATGCCCCAAAACTGAGCAATGAGATTTTGGGTCTTTAATCACAATGGTTGATGAGTGCAGTTAGAGAAGTTGGAGCAGGAAACAGTCATCTGGTGCCGTGAAATGCTTCGAAACAGCCCCATGGCTATTCGCCTCCTGAAGTCTGCCCTGAATGCTGCTGAAGATGGGCATGCTGGCCTTCAGGTGAGACTACATCATGCCCAGGGCTAATTGTGCAAGTATGCCAGCAGTGTTTCCAGCTTTGTTTTGGACTATGGTTGAGACTTCTTGGATCTCATGTGACTCAGTGTTCTCAGATAATTTCCTTGCGTCTTGTTTTTTGCTCATGCTGAGATTTCTTTGTACATCCTGTGCACTTGAAGGAACTAGCAGGGAATGCAACATTGCTTTTCTATGGGTCAGAGGAGGCTATTGAAGGGAAAACAGCCTACTTGGAGGGCCGCCTGCCGGATTTTTCCAAATTCCCCAGACTTCCTTGAAGTTTAAATCAAGCCTTGTGATAGGGAAGTTTGGCAATCTGATTGTTGAGACTGATTCAGTCTCTAAAAGATATATGTTTCATCTTTCTAATTAATATATGCAGCCATTCTTCTTGTTGACAAGAAAGATGTCAAAAAGTGATTTAGTTTACTAAAAGCTTGGTCTGAGTGTGTGAATCCAGCATGAATCATGTCAAGAGTCACACTTGCATCTCAGTTGTCACAAGCAACAATGCTCTGGAGCTTCAATTTTGAAGAAAAACTCAGGGTTTATTCCCTCTCTAATGCAGGGTTGCATCCTCAAAGGGAAGGATATTGAAGCTTGACCCTCCTTTGCTGTGAAGCTATGTTGGGCTTGTAGATGACGTGAAAGTGGATTGAAAAAGGGTAGTGATTCCCCTGATTTCAAGGAGAAAGGTATGACAACATCACTCACTACCATGTTGCCTTCAAAGTAAGTTTTACTCTGCAGAAAACTCAGGACATACAGTTGCAACAAGTTTTGCAATCTCTGAGCTAGGAATCATGTATATCAGGAATTGTATTATGCTAACAAACAGTGGTCTTGCTTCACTATGAAATCAATGGGAAAAAGCATGCCTGCTGTGCAACATGAGAGGTACCACATTGGCCACTAAAACACAAATCCCGTATGGTTGGCTGCATATGGTTGCCTTCATTGATAGAGATCATAGAGCTAGCCACAACACTCTTAATGGTGACTTCACACTCACACACACACACTGATGCACACTTTTTTGGTGTACAAGACAAAAGTGTACATACAAATGACAATCTGTTGAAAAATGGAATTGGATGCATTAGCAGATTCCGCATTAAAATAAAGAGGAAATTCATAATCTTTGCTGCCTGCCTGCCATGGAACTATGATCTCTCATATTAGCCTATATGTAACATGTATACATATCTCTACTACATGCGGCAAGTTCACCCACCCACAGTGAGTTCACCTACCCATCACTAAGTACACTTTTTGTTGCTACAGTTAAAAGAGTCCTTTAAAACAAAACAAAGCCAAACCAAACCAAAACATCTATTGACCACAATAACCTCAAAATCAAAAGATGGTGGTGCCTTCACTTTGATTATGATGTCCCTCATTAGCCCCTTTCATGAATTCTCATCAGCTGCCAATGGCAAGAAGAGAAACAAAAGGAACTGTGCCACAATCATATCATCATGCAGCAAAATGTAGCCTCTGGGAAATAAAACTCATACCAGGCATGATATAGAAATGTTATTTATATGTAGACCTCAAAACAACAATCTGCATGCATGCAAATATGCAGCCTGATAAATTTCCCCCATGTCAAATTCCCACCAGCCAACCCACCTTCTACATTCTCAGCTCAAAACCACCCAAAAAAATTTCAGCTCAAAATCCTTTTTTAAGCTCTTGAAGCTACAGATTGAGCAAACTTCGGTTTTGCCTGAATTTTCCCCCCTCCCTCCCCCCCCCCCCTTTTGCTTTGGCTTTCTTTCTTTTGGTTTTTTTTTGGGGTTTCTCTTCCTCAATATACCAAAATCCCCAAAAAACATCAAAAATGATATTTCAATCACTTGGAACCTAGTGCAAGAGAAAATTTTGCATGAAGAGATAATTGCATATTTTGAGCTGCGAATGGCATGTCAGATTGCTCCTTTTGTGTATTTGGTCATCATGCATACGTTTGTCCCGCCTCTTTTTTTTTTCTCTTCTATTTCCAATTGCCTCAACAACACTTAAAACGCTTGGCCCGATAGTAAGTATGTAATTGCCATAACCACTGCAATCCAGAACGGTGGGTGTGGTTGCATGAAAGTTCTAATACTTGTGCTGCTGCTATTGTCACCACCAGAGGTGCTGTTGAAACCAGTGCTGGTATTCCCAGAGCTGTGCAATGAACCAAAGACAAATAGCAATTAATTAGCAAACCAATTCACAAACCATAACTGACTTGTTCAGTGGTTTTTTAAGCTTGGTAAAACTTGGATGCTTTTTCTGTAATGGGTCAGTGGGTAGTGGTGGCAGTGTACTAGCAATAACTAGAGCACTTAATTCATTCACTCTAAGTAGAGTTCATTTTCAAGTCACATTTCATTCTACCGTTATACAATTTTATTGACTACATAGCAAAACATGAAGTCAGGATGCATCAAAATGAGAGAAAGTGAATTTTACACTGTGGTCCCAATGTAAGTGCATGTGGATGTACCTGCAACCAAAGTACGAGTAGTTTCAACGAATTGCACAATTGAAGTATTATTACCAAGCAAATGACCCCCAAAAAAAACCTTATATATGTTAATAAATTGCACAGGGATCCATCCTGATGATAATAGTAAAGCTGAATTGAATTGAAAAGACATTCAAATGTTGTTGGTTCTTGTTGGAGATTTTAAACACAAAACTGCCTGCTGTGGTAAACTAAGGCCTTTAGTATCTAATCCACGGTTCACAATTTCCATGGGTCATGTTCAGGAGAGAAAACAATTGGAACCCAAGTTGATTGTTTAGTTCTGAAAACATATCATTCCCAAATTATTATGATCATTAATTTTTTTCGGGGCACAAGAAAAGACCCAACCAACAAGTTGTTGGCAGTACCCCCAAGTCAAGCCTAGTGGCAAAGGACATGACAAGACTACCCCCAAGTCAGGCCCAGTGGCAGAGGACATGGCGAAGGCTTGCCACCAAGCCTTGTGGCAAAGGGCACGGCAAGGCTATCCCCAAGTCAGGCCTAGCATCAAGGCTTTCACCTGCTTACCGGTCACTAAGCCATCACCTCTAGGGGCTATCATTCCCACTGGAAACCACACTTCAACATGTAGAAGAAGAATCCAGTAACTATTATGCTATATGATATCATCATCTTTCAAGCTGCCTTTCGAAAGACGCGAATAACAACTACCCATCTCTTGCAGAAATTTACAACCTGAGATTGTAGGGAACAAGTATCAACAAGTCTTGGCTAAAACAAAATTGCACAAAAATGTGTACAGCCTCTGGTCACAAAAATGAAATCAGCGCAAAAGAGAAGAAAAGGCGTGGAGAATCATCAAGGAATAGGAAGAAGAAGAAGAAGAAGAAGAAGAAGAAGAAGCCTTACTTGGGTTACTGGTGGTGATAGTAGCAGTGCCACCAAAATCACAGGAATCTGATCCAGTGCTATGTGCCTGAAAGTACTGATTGAATGCCCAGCTACAATGGTCTTGCAGATCGTTCGGTAGGTAGCACACCCCAGTTGATTGAATGGCTGAGCAATCCACCTGCCCTTGACCTTGTCCAGTACCACATGCCCAGTCCAATGCCGATTGCAAAGCCGTTTGAGCCTGACCTGACTTTGCAACACACCATTCCTCTTGTTGTAGTAACCTACGTAGATGAGGAGATTTTTGTTGTCTAGGGTGATCACTTGGGGTTGAAGAAGAAGAAGAAGAAGAAGAACTCAGCAAATCATTTGTTGTTGGCAAACTCGAAATTCCAGCAACACCCAAACCATCATCATCATTAATGTAGATGTGAATTTCCGCATCTGGTTTCAAGGGTGTGCCTTGATGCTGACACTCCAACTGTAAGTGGTTGAACAAGTTGGCATTGAAAGTGGTGGCAAGCTCATGACTTGAAGGCCATGAATTCAGAGCTACAGTGATGGGAATATTCATCGTCTTCTCATGTGTTTGGTTGACAACAGCTGCCATGGCTAAGAACACACAGTCCAAAACAGCTTCCAAGAAGTTGCTGTAATGAAGCCTTGAAACAGTATCGTTGAGCCCAGAATTGGGTTCAAAGACAAAGTACTGAACTGGTGGTTGTTGTTGTGCAGAAGAAGAAGAAGCTTGGATATAGAGATGAAATGCATCAACATTGATTACAAATGGTGCCTGAGATTTGGAAAGAAAATCCAAAAGCTCTTGTACCAAATGCATGTGAGTGGGATTGAATGATCCCGAAGATGGAGGAGAGCAATTGGAGCATAGCAAAAGCATAGAAGTGCGTGTGGAAACCTTAATTTCCTTGTCAAGTTCCCAGTACACCAATGCTTTAACAACATTCCTCATGGCAGGCAAAAGGAACATGGAGAGCTTTGCCTTCTCCTCGTCCTCCTCCACTGCATGTTCAATGATCTCATTGCCCACAGTTATGGCAGCGATGTGGATGGTTCTTGTGTATGGCACAATATTCCTTGCAACCCATTCACGAGCTCTCAAGCCAGACATTGCAATGTCCATAACTTCATCATTTTCTATCCTCACTATCACAGCAGCAGCTTCCATCATCCCTGAATTTGGTGAAAGTGCCCGCAGCGTTGGAGGAGCAGCAGCAGTAACAGACTTCCGCATTTCAAGCTGAGTGATATCTTCTTCAGCAGCTTGTGATCCCAGCTCCACAGTTTGCACTAAATGGCTACCGCCATCATCTTCCTCAAACTTCCAGCTCCCTCCAGCAGCACCAGCAACTTCTCCTGCACCGAGAGGACTCAGGCACCCAAGTGTCAAAAAAAAACAATATTAATGTTCCTAAAGCTTGCAAACCCAATCTACTCTCTCAAGAATGGAAAGGAATGGTGTAACACTGGAGAGAGACAGAGAGACAGACAGAGAGATTCAGGCCAGACTTGAGTATCAAAGCAGGACGGAACCCAACAAAATTAGTGAAGCAAAAAAAAAAAAAAAAAAACAAACAAACGAAAAAAAGTAACCCAAAAAAAGAAAAAAACCGTAGAACCAGAGGAAAGACAGAAGAAGAGAAAAAAAGAAGTC
>Ga0116229_10000971_pt1 | contig 42838 bp, 29 predicted proteins | sample S1TSphgellanicum_3_FD_87313 | JGI IMG/M metagenome (GOLD analysis project Ga0116229, IMG submission 87313) | Host-associated microbial communities from peat moss isolated from Minnesota, USA - S1T2_Fc - Sphagnum magellanicum MG | ecosystem: Host-associated > Plants > Peat moss > Unclassified...
CCATGCCAGATTTTGCTGGACTCCACAGAGGGGTCTAACCCCAAGGTAAGTGGGTAACTTAAGCACCTAGGTGGCATCCTAGGTGGCACACACCTGTGCATTAGGCACGGGGTTCACACTCGTCTCTAGTATGAGAAAAGAGAGATACGTGGTGGGTACCAGTAGTGGGTACCAAAAGTAGGCACCAGTCAAGAATTACGGAAAGGGAGGTGGGGCGCGATGGGCGATGGGCGCGGCCGTCTCGTGTCGTGTCTCGTCCCCTCTTTTTCTTCTTCTTCTATTTGGCCTTGTCAGCGGCTGCTGACGACTGACAACTGACGTCTCTCTGAGCTCATCCCAGGGTGGAATTGAACAACATGTGGGGGAGAATTTGGACGTGAGAACGAATTTTTTCTGGTGTTGCCGTCGTCCGTCGTGACAGTGTGCGAGGATCAATAAGTATTTACGACATTACATTTTTGCTGCAGTCGCGCACGGAAGACGTGAGAATTCATTCGTTCATGTGTTTTTTGAACATTTATTATTGTTGTAGCCAAAAAGAAAGACGCGAATTAATCTTGTGCATAATTTTCGACGTTTGTTGCAGCGATTGTTTCAGCAAGTAATAAGACGAAGAAGAAGAAGAAGAAGAAGAAGCAGCGCGAAGCCAAGAACATAAGGGAGATTCACCAAGGGAAAGTGATCATGGAGCAAGGAAGTGGCGGTGGTGGAGTTACTGCGGCATGGCGTACTTCTGTGCTAGCCAAGCATTTTCAGGTGCATGTAGGAGCAGCTTCTTATGCGACATCTTCTTCCGCCGTGTTACAGCGATTAGCTTGCATTTCTTACGAGCCTCCCGAGTGTAATTCCGGTTAGTACTTCTCGTTCCCCTGTTATATCTTCTCCTCTTTCTCACCTGAATTAGCAGCAAGAGGTCTTGAATTTTATTTTTTAGTGCATCCAGATTCAAAAGAGACAGTAGTAATTCACAGCAACAATGTACATAGCAGCTATGTCACAGATTCGGTTTTTAAATTGTGGTGTGATTTCTAAATGAAGCATCAGAGAGATCATAGTAATTTCTCAGTCACTGAAGAAAACAATTAGGTCATTTCTGCTGACAATAATGGGGATCATGGCTGTTTGATGAAGCATAGAGTGATGATGGACCTTCATCTCATGAGCATTTGATGCTAATGCTACCTGTTTGATACTGTATACAATTCCACATGCACAGATCAGCTTCTCATCAGAATAGTGTACAATATGATGGCATGGATGCACACAGTAGATCTGACGATTGAACTCCTAGAAAGAAGTGCACCAATTGGGTTGAAAAATGCAATATATTTTTCCAAGCATGCTCTTGAATCTGCTTACATATCCATGAACATGTTGCTGCTGAGGAACTGGTTGCAGAGAAGCCTGGTTTTGACATGAAGCAAATGAGATCTCTGTTAGATGACCACAACATCCCTGACAGAGACTTCATCTGGGATTTAATGGCCAGTTCTGAGCTTTTTCAGTCGAACAGAGTTGGTGAAAAGGTTTTCTTAAGTCCTGATTATAACCTGCCAATGGAGGATCAGAGAGAGAGTACCTTGGCTCGAGTTCTCTTCCTCCTTGAGAAAGGAGTGTTCAAAGGCTGGCTAACCAAGCAATCACATGAGCTTGAGCTCCAAAAAAGTGCAATTTTAGAAGCAGTGGAGACCTTTGATCATGCTTTAGCTGTCAAGCTTGGAATTCATTTTCGTCTCTGGTACAAAATATGTCCTTGTATGTCCAATTCATTTCCTCATTTTGTGCCAGCACTTCTATAATAAGCTTGTCCAGATTGTTGTGTACAATTCTGTCTCAGTTTTGAAATGCTCTTCACAGGGGAGGTGCCATTCAGTTCTGTGGGACAAAGCAACATCATGACAAGTGGTTGGAAATAACTGAAAACTTTCTGGTCCAGGGATGCTTTGCTATGACTGAGCTTGGCCATGGCAGCAATGTACGATCTATTCTTTTGAAAACACCACATCAGCTAGAAAACATCAGATTCTTTTAGCAATTACAGAACCAGAAGTTATGCTGCACAGAGCCTAGAGGGAAGTTTATATCTAGGTTGCAGCTTTGTTGATGGTTTTCTATGCCAGGTTCGTGGAATTGAGACAGTGACAACATATGATCCAAACACCCAAGAATTCATCATCAACACTCCTTGCGAATCTGCTCAGAAATACTGGATTGGAGGAGCTGCAAAGGTATAATATGATTGCTCTATCTTCCTTAATGGAAACAAAGTATGGAGACCCAAACTGCTCTGTTGGAAACTGTCAAGATGCATAAGAGCTGTCTCAGTACACTCAATAAGATTCAATTGATAGCAGTTTTTTTTGTTTGTGTGCAGTATGCTACCCATTCTATTGTCTTCTCTCAGCTGCTAATAGATGGGAGAAATGAGGGTATACATGCCTTCATTTGTCAGTTACGTGATGACAAAGGCAACGTATGTCCTGGTCTAAGGATTGCTGACTGTGGCCACAAGATCGGGCTGAATGGTATTGATAATGGTCGCATCTGGTAGGCCATCTTTTGAAGTTAATTATGCTTTTTGAACTTCAGCAGTTGATGTGAAAATGCATTTCATGAACCTTCTGAGGAGTTGTAAAGCTAAACCAAGTTACTGAGTAGAAAATGTTGTGACAGGTTTGACAAAGTGCACATTCCTCGTGAGAATCTACTCAATTCAGTTGCAGATGTCACACCTGATGGACATTACCAAAGCATGATCAAAGATCCAGATCAGGTGATGTTTGTTCTTAGACCTGGGTGGAAGGAATCTTGAGTACTTTTCTATCTCTTTACTGTTCTCTTTTCTTTGAGTTGTCTGGATTGCCAACAAATTTTTGGGTACAATCTTTTGCAGAGGTTTGCTGCCTTCATGGCACCATTGACAACAGGTCGTGTGAGTATTGCTGTGAGTGCTGTAAATCAAGCCAAGGTATTGTCAATGAATGCTACATCTTTTAAGAGTTGAATTGCAGACACCAAACTATTTCTAAAATGAACTTCAGTCTCTTCCAAATCAAGGTGAGACTTGGTACCAAAACTTGGAGAAATGCTTATTAAAGTAAGAGCTAAATAGTGATGACATAGTTATATATGGTGGGCAATATTTGCACAGATAGCATTGGCAACAGCAATTCGGTATGGCCTCACACGGCATGCTTTTGCACTCTCTCCGGGACAGCCTGAAATGATTCTACTTGACTACCCCAGTCACCAGCATCGCCTGCTCCCTCTGTTGGCAAAAACGTAAGTTTGATATCCAGAGCTTTTCTTTACTAAACCCCTGTACGTGGTACATGGGACTTCTACACATAAATGGTATTTAAGTATTCAATAGTCAAGGATTGAGCCAATAGTCAAGTGATGTGTAAACCTCATGGCCACATTGCACTGTGTGTTTAATTCATCTTTGGTTAATTGCTAGATGTTCCCATGATAGTCAACCTAACTATGGTGCACTTCAATGGGCAAATCCATCTATGTTAAGGTCTGGGGTGGCAGATTTTGTCATTTTCTTGACCACATTATATGACATAATCTTCTGATGACAATCATACACTCACAGTAATGACCAAAATGTGTCTGTTATCATGAATTTTTTTTAAATCATTGGATCTGCCACCCCGGACCTCAATGTCATGGAATGGGCTTGCCCTTGCCCATTATGTAGGGTGCATTGCCTGGCTTGTCCTAACTGACTCGCCTGGTACCTTACCCAACACAATGGACAGGGGCTTGACCATTCCATAGTACAAATCAATCCACAGCTTTGAAATGGAGACATTTATCCCCATGAGTGAATATAGTCTCAATGAGAGTCATTGCCAGACAGGGTCATTTGTTGGCCTTGCCTACCTTGGGCAAGGGTATTGTTTTAGATTCATTATAGAGTATAGTAGCTTAAGGGATTTTGGCCCGTAGTTAATAGGTCTATTTTTATATGAGGATTTTTGAAAGATGATATTTTGGCTTGTGTTGAAACTTGAGATTAGTTATAGAGCTATAATATCTTGAAGGATTTTGACTTTTTTTAGAGGATTTTTTGAAGATTATATTTTTGCATGGTGAAATATTTGAGTTTTCATAATTCTTCTTTTGTCTTAAGATACATTTTTAATGTAAATGGCAAGGCCACAGTGTGACACACCCCTTGTTCTAGTTCTTCAGTACTGCTTCCTCATGCAGTCCTCATGCAGTCTTGTATGCTGATGGATTTGTATTGGATCTGTACAGCTATGCAATGAACTTTGCAGCATTGGACTTGAAGAAATGGTACTCAGCTCAAACACCAGCAGACACAAAGACTATTCATGTCATGTCAAGTGGCTTGAAGTCTATGTTGACCTGGCACAGCCTTCACACCCTTCAGGTTGCTGATTAGCCATGTGTTCTTGCAAGGATTGTAATGCATGTTTCTTTCTAATTCTTCTCACAAACTAGGTTCCACAGTTCTGTTACAGCACCTGTGGTAGTGCTTCATTTTCATCTTGATAGATGGTGAATTTTTTATGCTCTCCAACTGAAAGCAAATTGTCTTTTGTTGTGTTTATTATTGGTGAAAATCATGTGTGAATCAGTTTAGAAGCCTTTTCTCATTTGTGAATGCAGTAGGGTTGCAGGAATGTCGGGAGGCATGTGGTGGTCAGGGTCTAAAGAGTGACAACCGAATAGGCCAGGCTAAGGCTGAGTATGATGTTCAGTTGACTTTTGAGGGCGACAACAATGTGCTAATGCAACAGGTTGACATCTGTTGTTGTTCTTCAATTGCATTCAAGAAGAGTGTGTAGTTTGATTCCTTAAACATTGCTCACTGTATAGGCTTACTAGCTCAAAGACTCATGAACTGCTTACTTGGTGGATCTAGGTGAGCAAAGAATTACTCAATTATTATTCTCGCACTCGAAGGATGGGTAAACCTTTGAAGGATTTGGGGTTGGAGCATATGAATGGATCTTGTCCCATCATCCCATCAGTGCTTGACAGGAACATGGTCCATGATAAAAATATTCAGGTACCATATGGGCACAGCACTACCATATATCAGAGCTGTGTTTTCTTTCCCCTTCAACCCCTTATTATTTGTATGTCAGAGCATTTTGTGTTTCAAAGACTGATCATACGGAGAAAATTTGCAAAGGTGCAAAATTTGATGAAGGTCTTGTTCCATAGTATCACCAATTTAGAGTCATATTTACTTAAAATGTTCTCACTTCATGCAACAGCTAAAGAACTTTCACCAATTTAAGACTAGTGCTCTTGATATCTTTCCATGATCCTCAATTGTCTATTTGTTCCTAAATGCATCTTTATGGCAATAGTTGGGCCTCTTCCAAGCTAGAGAGAGAGTTTTGTTGGAGCTCTTGAGCATGAAGGTTCAAAGGATTTCATTGGATGGAGTGTCAATCACAGAGGCACTCATGGCGGTATGCTCATTTTCTAGTAGTTATTCACCATTACTCAAAATTATTGTTTTGGAATTCCTGTCATTTGTTGCACTGGGGGAAGCTCATTTCTGTTCTTTGGGCTATGGGCATCAGTGTTTTATAGAGCAAATTAGATGACTTCTCTGTTGACTGGAGTTGTTCCATGTTGAATATTGTGTACCAGAGTTATCAATTAGCACAGGACTTGGGTAAAGCATTTTCAGAGCGTATAGTGCTAGACAGCTTTTTGAAAGTTGAAGACCTACAACCAGCAGGTTCCTTGAAGGTAAGTTGGAATTTTTGTCCCTCATGAGAGTAGAACAAGGGAAGATTACAGAGCTGGTGGTATACAAGGAATGCCAACAAAATGAGTGTAGAAATGTTGAATTTTCTTCAGAGGAGAAATGGATGAAGAAATACAAGAACTGGATACTGAAAATAAGAACACTGCTGTGTGCTGAGTCCTGTCTGCGTACTGTTATCTGAAGTGAGACATATTGAATAGATTTGAAATCAATCACAAAAATCTGTGAAAAGATTGTAGCAAGATCACTTGCAGAATAACAAAAAACAGAAAGAGAGATAATACTACAAAATTTGGAACAAGAGATCTTTCCTGACTGATGCAGTTCCATGGATCAATAATATCTGAGGAAGGATGGACTCTGCAGTATGACCATCATCAGCCTAGTGCTTGGGAACAGAGGATGTTGGTAGTAGAGTCACTTTCTTAAATTCCAGGACAGCTATATCCTGGTTGTGGTGTTTAGAAATCTAGATACAATAGTTGTATCTAATGTTGTCAGTAGAGAATGCCAATATTGGGTCACATGAAGGGGAGACTAGTTAATGCCTGAAGGCAGCTGAGCATTATAAGTACCTTCTCTGGTTTGTGATTTTGCTAAGGTTTGCACTTTTTGTTCATGTCTACAGGATGTGCTTGGTCTTTTGAGAAAACTGTATGTACTATCAACAGCTGAGGAGAGTCCTGTCTTCTTGAGGTTTGTGATGCTGTTTATGAACTGTGATATAACTAGACATTCACTTGTGCTTTTACTTTAAACATTCTCTCTTTGCTTGAGGGAAATTGTCAATTTGCCTGAAGGCTACAAGACGTGCACTCTTTACAGGAATATAACATTCTCTTCTTCTCTACTTTTCTGTGGTGCTTACACAGGAACACATTGAATTGTGCAGGTGTGGGCTTTTGTCACCAACACAGTCTCAGCTGGTTTCTGAAGAAGTGACAGCCTTATGTGCTGAGATCCGACCTCAGGCATTAAACCTGGTTAATTCTTTTGGAATTCCACAAGCACTTCTTGGCCCGATTGCATTTGATTGGGTTGAATACAACTCATGGGCAAATGTTCAACACAAAGAGTCCTCTAATTCTACACCCGCCCAAGTGCATACTCATCCTCACAAGCTTAAACTGCCGACGCCCGTTCAGGCACAGGTGAGTTGTGAAGTGATTCCACATCCGTAAAATCAAATCAAGTAGCTTACTAGTTTAGCAACTCTTCTGTCAATTTGAGTGATCTACTGCTCTCCTGGATTTCCCAAAGTTGGTGCCAAAGCGACACTCATGCTCCAACAAATGCCAGGACACAGGGAGGTGGAAACCAGTGTCCGGTGGTTCTTTACATATTCAGAAAACATTCGCATCTGGTTCTTTGATTACTTGTGAATGAAAGTACCATGATGATTCTAAAATTTCATTTTTGTTATTTAGTCTGGTAATTGTCAGACTGCTGCTTTTGTGGTGACCTTGGGGCAGCATTTTTTATTGTGGAAAATTTCACCATTTTGCATTTTAAAAATGACCCAGCAACACCAACAAAAGATAATTTTTCTTAAAAATGACCTAAATTCGCCAGATTTTCATTTTAAAAAAATATAAGATTGCCAGATTTCTACCGTAGGCTCTAGCAGGTAGCCACAGTAAAGAAGGAATTTTGAAAACAAATTCCTGTGAGATCTCCTCTATAGCCAACTGTGGCTAAATCTTGTTCTTAATGATCATCACTCTGGCAATATTGAAAAATTGGCAAAAAAAAAAAACCTCATTGCATTGGGGTCCATGTAACAATAATTTTATTTTTTTATTGTATAAATCTTTGGCTACAAAATGGAAAAATGTAATCACATTGAGGCTATCAATGTGCTCTCCACTAATAGCAGATTTGGTTATGGTATTTGGGTTTAGGGTAGGAGGTTTGGCTATGGTATTTAGGGAGTGGCAACATATTCAACCATGGTGTTTGGGAGTGCTAGCAAATTTGTTAGCTAAATGCAAGACTATGTCTAACGATTTGTGATAAGCATGAATGCAAAGAAAACTTTCTAATTGCACTTCAAGTTCTTGAATACAAAGTTTAAACACACATTATGCAAAGAAGATTTTCTAGTTACACTTCACGTTCTTGAATCCAAAGTTTAAACACACATAGTAATTTACATCTCTTATAGGGGAATAGAACCTTGACCTCGAAAGGTCTTGCCCATGTAGTATAGGAGTCTTGCACTTACATAACCTTTTAACATAAGCCTTATGTACAAACATGGGTGGTTGCAAGTTAGAATGGTTCATCTTTTATGAATACACCACTCTCTAAAAGTTCATATGGTAGTTTTAAAATGGTAGTTTACTATGATATCATTGGTTAAAAGGAGAATTACATGATAGTTAAGGAATTTAAAAAATTAATATGAAAATAAACCATTTTAGACAACTTTTTAACATACATGTTAAGAGAAAAAAAATTGAAATTCATCAAAAAAAAAAAAGTGATATGAACTTATGAAAATATGGCTCATTTAAAATCATCCAAAAGTTCATATTTTTTTTTTAAAAAGTTTTTTTGGTAAACTTTGTCCATCTATATTCTTATTGCTTTAATATATCATATATTGAGTCCCAATAAGATATCCCAAATAAAAACCATACATAAAAATGCATGTTTAAAAAGGAAAAAACAGAAAGTTAATCCATATTTTTCAACTTCAAAAGTTCATTATTATATATTTGGTGCATGTATGTTATTATTTTTTAATATATGTCTTCTTATTCATGTTGAAAATCTAAATTTAATCACAAATTTGGCATATTGTTGATTTTATGGCATGTTAATAATAAGTAAATGCATGACACTGTGCAAAAAATTGCATTCTAATGCAAAAAGTGAATGACCCTACCTTGCAACTACCCATGTTTTCAAGCTTCTAATTAACTCTCTCTCTTCATCTCTCATACTACATAACTTCTCCCTTTTTTTTCTTGCATACATCATCGGGACAAAGAATGGTTATGGATTTTTGTCCAAGGGTTATATGTTTTTACGTCCATCTACAAAAAGGTTATGAAGCTTTTCTTTCATCCACTCACATGAGGGTTATGGGATTACTTTCAAACCTCTAAACAACTCATGTTATGTTTGACAACCATTTTGGCAACACTTGTTATTGGAAAAAACTTTGCCGTTCCTATATTTCAATTAATTCTAGTAACAAGCATCTTCTTGCCGGTTACCTAGTTCATAAACACCTCACAAACAAATCCCAACTTTGAAACATCCAACCCAATAGCCACACAACTTGGACATTGGACTACCATTCATAACCCAATCTTGCAATCTTGACCTACATCCAAACAATGTATACAAAAATCATATATGCTCATTTGCATTTCTGAAAATAAACAAATGCCTTGAAAGAAGAATTTTCTCTCACAAAGAAACAAGTGGCAACTTCAAGAAAAATGTGTGATCCTAGACATATCTAACAATTTACCTAGTATCTAGTTCAAACCTCCTTCCATGTTGCAATGGTTTAATCATGGGGAAAATTAATGATTTTGGGTAAATGTGCAAACACACAAGTCAAGATGTGGGATCAACTAATTACATAGCTTACTTATCATGAAAGTTAAGTTGCTAAACAATTTTTCATCCTCCACCAAACTTAACACCTATATCATAGCTATTTCAAAAACCTTCATGCACTCATTTAGTTTTTGCATTAAAAGACTAAACAACCACACTTGAATGATTGGTTTCATATCTATTGGTTCCCACATCATTGCTTCAACATTATGACTCATGGCAGATTTGAAGAAGCTTGCATTTAAAGTTACCTTGAGTTCAAAATGGGAAGGACTATAACACCCCATTGGGTCTTCTTGTCAACACAAAATGCACTCTTAATCTTAGCTAGATGTGGGAGAAAGTTTTTGGGCAACAACCTTTTCACATGTACCCAATATTACAAGTACATGACCATGCAAAAAGTTGCCATGATTTTTACATAAGGAAACCTAAATTTAACACATAAGTTTGACGCAACCTATGAACATGAATCTTGCACCATTTCAAGCACAACTTTCTAATTAGTCATATTCACATGAACATAAGCATTATCAAGACCTCCATACTAATGGAGAGCATGGGTTTTGCCACCAATGGTGAACATAATATATATGGCAACAAATTAAATTGAATGTCTAATTCTAAAACTTAGGTGAAAAGTTGTTGTATTCATTATAGTGTTCATAAAGGACAATGAATTCATTGAAAGAAAAATCATTATATGTATAGAAAATATCAATATAAATTAAAGCTAGTATAGTTTAGCTTTTATTAACTTCATAACATCAAGAAATTCGAAAATAAATACATCTCACTTTTGAATGAAATTAATCAAATTGTGCACCACTTCCAACATTGGAAGGATGCATGGCAAACCTAAAATCAACTCCAAGTCAAATGGAATATATCCAAATTTTCTTGAGTAGGCTTGCTTTTGGGTGCATTTACACACTTCTTCACAATATGAGATTTGCATTCCCCTAACACTTATTTCATAGGGCTAAATGTTGATATCCAATAGGTCTTAATATTGGGCTACAATTTCAAGCCTTTGATCTCCAAAGTTTTGGCAAGGTTAGTAAAATCCAAGACCTTATTTGGATTGTGTGAAAAAATGCATGTATAGATATTACAACATGTTTTCAATCTACACAACCTAGTTCAATTTGCTCAAAGCCATAACTACCAAGTTGGCCCAATGTGCCACACAATCCACACCAATGAAATAAGAAGCAATCTATTCCATTGTTTGTGTGATCATCCCAATGTGAATGGTTTGAAACATTGAATCACCATTAAATCCAAGGCAAATACATTTGGAGGCCATGCCTTTATTCATCATAAGGCCCCCATACTTGCCCATAATAGCCAAAATGACACTAGTAATGTTGTTTAAGGTTTCACCCACCTCAACTCTTTCAAGTGTTAGCAAATTTGAAATGTGCTTCTAATTTTTCATCATGTACATGTGAACACTAACATATTGTTAATTATGCTATGATAGTCACCTCATTTGCATTAATAACAAAGTAGTTAGCCTTAGCAAAAATAAACATGACCAGGTCTTGGAGAGAACCATTATTGTCTAATCAATGTTTCAATGGGTTATTCTTAACCTTTAGCAACAAAAACAACTTTTTCAATAACTTGTACTCCAGATTGGCCTTCCATGTGCAAGACAATGGCAAATTGGTCCAAATTTTCTTCACCCTTAAATGAACCCAAACCAACATACTAAGGTCATGACAAACTCCAAATTTTGCCCTCAAAATGTCTTTCCATTTTTGTAAAGCCTAGCATCTTTATAGTAATACTCTCCAACCACCACTTTCACATTATCTATTTTTGCCTTTTGGCAACTTGTAGGTTTTTGAAGTGTGTGAAGCTTGAGAATTGACAATTTTTCTTTCGTTTCCATCCGATGAATCAAACTTGAGTCACTAAGCCATATTCCTTATGATTGAATTTGCTCATGTGTTTTGAAATAAGTGAGATTTTTCATAATATGTTTTGGGTTTCTTGTCAAAAGGCTCCTTTCCATCTTTCCTACTCTTAAAATTGTTGCTTAAATGAGGACTTGGAATGCTACTAGAAGTTCTTATAGTACTAATAAAAACAATAAACAACCCTAAAATCAAATTCAGTTCACCACTCAAAAACTTGAACCTAAAATTCTTAAGCACCTAAAATGGAACCATTGTTTTGCTAGACCTTATAACACACACACACCAAAAGGAGGTCCCTTCCATTTTATTTCAAATGGTGTGCGAAAAACATATAAAATGTAACTTATTTAAAATAATATAATTTATAATTTATTTAAATGTGTAAATAGGGTGCCTATAATTCATTATGAAAATATACCTAATATTTAAAATATTCAATTATCTCACAACATTACAAAAAAAACTTTTGATCTTAAGTGTTTGTTAAAATACACAAGGAACAACCTCCGTATGGCACACGTGCAAGGAAAATGCAGTGAAAAGGACAATAGTCAAAGAAGTATTATTAATCGATTAGACCACACGTGCAAGTTTCCCTACATGTAGCTCGTCCATGGTAATTTCTTCAATTTTTGCAAATTTTCGCTTTATAAATGTTACTAATCCTTCTTATGTGGGGAAACAAAAAGGATGTTTACGTTTTGGTAGGTGGTTGATTGCATAAACACAAGCAATATGGATGCAAGATAAAAGAAACAAGAATGTAAGAAGAAATAAAATGGACAAAAGAAAGAGAAGAGCTTGATGCAAATGCACCTTTTATTTTGATTTAAGCTTGTATAGTCTAGCTCCTTTTGTGTAGCCCAAGTTTGAAACAAACACAATGTCAAGTTGAAAGCAAATTGGAAACATTTTTGGCTATTGTGTTTTCAACACTACAATTTGATACATTCAATTTGCAACAACATCACCAGCAAGATCAAAAGAGAAGAGATTATGCACACAAAACATGAATCAAACAAAATATATGCAATAAACCCTTACTATAGAAAAGCTCTAGGCTTTCAAGTATTAGGGAGGGAGGGGGGAAAATGGGAAAGAACATATTGATGGCAAACAACCCCATCCAACAATGGAAGGTTGATGATCTTGTTTCCATTCAATGACAAAAACATGATGGACTATCTATTCAATGACAGATGAATCATGGCAAATTGGGCTCCATTCAATAATAGATGGTCAATGGATGGAGCTCTATTCAATTGGCTCATCCAACGATGGAGGTATCATGATGGAGGTAATCAATGTTTTTTGTGTGTGTTAATGACAATGACACAAAGTCATTCACCATCTACATGTGATAAAAGATAACCATGAGAGATAATAAAGTGACAACATGTGGCAAGGGAGGGGGTTTTAAGGCTATTTTAAAAAGTAAATGTAAAAAATAAACAAAGGCCATTTCATAACGTTCTTTGAAGAGTCACTTTTTGGCAACAACTCATTAAAAAAAAAAACAAAACCATTACTAACCTCCCTAAAATCCAAAATGCATTAAAAAGAAATAAGATGAAGGTGGGTTGGTTGTGGCCTTTCACCTCACCATAATTTGAAAAATCTTGTAGTTAAATTTAAGAATTGTCATTTAACTTTTGCTTACAATTTTCAATCACAATTAATTTTTAAAGTTTTTAACATCTACTTGTTTTTAAAAAATTGAATTCTAATACTTGCCCAACACTAGTGGAAACATTCTCCCACATGCAACATCTTGCAAATTACATCTCTCATCAATATTAAGTTCTACAAATTGGAACCTTTGTTTTCGAAACAAACCCATTGAAGATCATTATCAAATGTAAAAAATCAATAGAGTTTTTCTTTCATAAACATATGGTTGCAATTCATTTGAGAGAAGAGGAAGAACCACATGTGAGAAATCTTTACATGTAAATGACATGCCCTTCTAGGCAAACCTTCAAGTGAAAGGATTTGTCTAGTTGGGGCCCAAGTTTAGACCAATGTGGGACAGCCTTCATAGTGGATTGGGTTGTGAGTCTAAGTGTTGGGCTAAGTTCAACTCCCAGTTTGATAACATTCATGAGTCGCATAGGTGTCAACAAGTGAGGGTTTGAGGAAAAGGGTTGAGGAGATGTCTTCGGCATGTTAAGTCCTTGAACTAGACATGAAGTCTGCAACTAGGCCATGAAACAAGAAATGATAATCTTGGGCGATAAGGCCTTGAACCAATTGGGAAGCATGCAATGGGTTTAGTATTATCCATCTAGAGGTTGGGGCTTGCCCAAGGTTATGAGATGAAGTAAATGTTGAAACTGATAAAGTGTGTGATTTGCCATGTGCAAGTAGTTTAGGTGTTTAGTGAGGAATGTGGTTAAAGGCATGGGTGCAAAGGTGCCAAGGCAAATCCAAGTGCAAGAGTAAGGCACCCTCCAAATATACCAAACAAATTCTATTGGTTCTTTACATTATTCTTAAAGTCACCCTATCTTTGGCCCTAGTTTGACTCTATAATCCCTATTTCATCCCCAATTTTAATGTGATCCTAAAATGAGAAAAACTGGGTACTGTTTTGATGAAACTGGGTATAAGTTCACAAGATTTGCAAGATTTTATTATGACAATACTTGATTTAGTGAAAAATATGAGCAGCAGCAAAGGAAAGGCAAATGCAAAACTTGTGGTGAAACTCCGGTGCAGAGCAATTTACTATTTAGGTGAGAAAACCAGTTTGGTCCTTTGTATTAATATTCCTTGCTTAATGTTTTCATCCTGACAATTGATTTCGTCCCCAGTTTTGGCAAAGCTAGGGGCCAGCACCCCAATTTGGGGTAGTTTACAAGATAACTCTAAGAATCTCTCACAACAGGTTATGGTATTCACCCTTTCCAAGGTCAAAGGGGTTCACCAAATTTCAGCCTGAGTCTTTATTTAAGTACATTCGAGGACAAGGAGGCCTTGACCACGGATTCGCGTTGCTTGTGTCATCATTGAGAAGTGGGGATGAACGTGAGAAGGCAAGGCCAGGCCAGGAGTTCAGGGGATGGGCTGAAAGAACAGCACAAACATGCACGTGAACACGGGACTAAAATTAGCTGAACAAACAAAAAAGGAATAATTTATCAGCATGTGCTTAGCTCATTTGGCTCGAATGTACATGAAGAAAGACCGAAGACAAGGAATGGTCTAAATTTGGCTCCCCTTGTTATAGGCCACTTAGACTCCCCAGATACAGATAAAAACACTTCTTAGGATCTCTTCTCTCATTCTCTTTATACATTTATATATATACTACATTCCTTGGAATATGCATTGCAAAACAAACAACAAACATGCTACTATTACAGGGTTAATCACACAAACAAGGTGGTTACTTGTGTAGGATGATGATGCACACCCAATATCATTGGGTTGTTGTTTCGCAACACCCAGTTTCATAAACTATTTGTGTTAGCCCGTGGATCTGTCACCTCAATGCAAGGAAGTCAGTCCTCACCAGATACTGCATCTTCCCCTCTACAAAAGATCTGGTGTCTTAGGGAGAAATTCTCTGGAAGACCCTAATTCTGCATCTTCTTACAGTGCCCTCCACATACACTTAAAAAAAATAAAATCTACCCAGTTCTTTCTGAAGAGCATTACCTCATGTGCATATTTTGCAGGTCCAAAGTCCAAACTCAGTCTTCCTCCGGGTACTAAAGCCTGAACTTCATCCAAGTTATGATCTATAAACCATTTCATTGCTACTGCTGGAGCAACAACAACTTTAACAATAACAACAATTGTCGCGCTATTTTCAATTATTCAAACATAGATCAAAACAACATCCAGGAGTTCATACGAATATTAAGCAGCCCTTTAAAAGTGATGATTAAATTGTTTATTCCGAGATGATGAACTCACATTCTGCTTGAATGAGAACTAGTTATATATATATATATATATATATATATATAACGGTTTGGGACCAATATTATTGACCAGTTAGGAAGACCTGGTTGGGTTTTCTGATTACTCTACAAAGGGTACCAAGAGACAACAGCTACTAGACAAATTGTAGCATTGCTACCCAAAACTGGTACCCTTTCAGTTTACTATCTAACTGGGTGATTGGTTGATTCAAAGAAGTGTGTTTTGGACAAGATTCATTGGAAGGGTCTCCCTTCCTGGAGTGTGAGCAACTCTCTCTGAGTTTGATACTTGAACATCCCCACTCTCCCACCCTCAAGCCCTTTCTTCCCAGTTGTTACTAGGAAGGTAGTGACACATCAACTGAGTTAACCACCATGGTTAGTTAGGGAACTGAAACCCAACAGATAATTGTTTCTTCACCACCTATCATCCATCCATCCTTGGTGCACTGGTGGGTGCTGGTTCACTCTGGCCATCCTAGGGTGTTTTACTACATTCAACATACACTGTTTATTATTCCCCCATTCCTACCGGTGATTTTTCTTCAATTTTTTCTATGTAGTTGAAGTGGTGATCATCCATAAGACAATTTAGCCAGATTTGACAATTAAAAACTATGAAAGTAAAATTTCTTCTCAACCTTCTATATTTTGGGCTACATACTCAAACTTAGGATAGAACATGGCCATTTTTAAAAAATAGAAATTTCCTTAGATTTGGTGACTTAAAAACCCAAAAAAATTTAAATATTTGTGATTTTGAAAAAAAATCACCATTTAGCAAAATTTTGTCCAAAAAATTGATGTTAATCCCCACCCATAAACATGAATAAATATACAACATAAAGTGGAATAATGTTTAAATTATGTCACCACATGGGTCAACAGTCACTCCCTTTTACTAGCCCTCTTGAACAAGAGGGAATTGTAGCTTGGCCATATTTATAGTCTCAAAGTGAGTTTCACACTATTTGACTATTATACTTCATCCAAAATCTAATGTGGGTGGACATGTTTTAAGACTTTTCCTATTTCAAATTCCTAACCTCAAATTATAATTTGAATTATATTTCAACTCTTAGATAATGGATACAACATAAAGAACAAGAGACATTTTTTCTTCGTATTTTTAGGTCAATTTTGGGGTGTAATTTTGCACAATACCTTGCAACATGTGTGAGATACTTTTTTTGTTTTTTTTCTTTAAGCAATTTCTTTACTTTACAAATATTTCTTACAAAACATTTCAAAACAAAACAAAATAAACACATCAAACTAACCATTGAATGCCATACATAAAGTAAATTCAAATTCATGGATCAACCCAAAACTCATAATAGAGTCTTATCTCCAAAAAATAGAGTTAAACTATGTGGTCATTCCTTGTGGATTATTATTGCATCAAAAGTTGAAATTTGATGACTCGAGTTTTGCAAAGTATCAGCTCTTAATCTAAATCTAAAAACTTTTTTATTTTGGAATCTTGCTTTCAAAAACTTCATTCCAAAACCCATCATTAATGTCAAGAACTAATTTCCTCACTCCATGAACATGGATCAATGATTCTCTTGAGGAAAAGTGGTAGCAACACCAACATCCAAAACTTGAGTAAAAGTGGCAACCACAAATTGTTCGCAAACATGAACAACCTCAAGATAAGGAAAAATAAGGACAACATCAATTTGTCCATAATCACATTCTTGCAAAACACAAAAACCACAAAATAACATAACAAAAAATAACTAGCAAAACTATAAACAACATATTACTTCATATGATAGAAATAAAATTACTATAACCTTCTCATATGAACTTTCCTCACATGAACATTGGATGTTTCATCATAATGAAACAAGCAACCATCTTTCAACTCACCATTTATTATGTGTTGGAGAACTCTAACTCACAAATGCTTGTCAATTTGGTTGCACCTAAACAAAAAATCAAAGACCAAATTTTCAATGTCAATCAAAAGCATAAACTATATGTGTGAGTGTGTGTGTGTGCAATAAAATGTAAATTAATGAATATAAACAATTGAAGCAAAGCACAAAGGCAAGGAAGGACTAATTTCTCATAACAAATTGGATTTCTATGGCCAATCATCTCCATGTCATATTCTTAAGGCACAAAAAACTTTTTCCATGCAAGTGATTCCAACACCTATGCTCATATCATTGAATAAAAGTTTGCCTTACAATTTAAACAAAATCATTATTAGCTTATCAAAAGTCATGTGCAAGTAATTTCAATCAACTAGTGCAATCATAAACCAATTAACATCCTCAAATGGTCTCCATTAGAGTTTTAAATGCAAAAACATTTGATATGGCCTAGGCTTACCTAAAGGCCAAATTAACAAAACTTGTCTTGCAACTCTTTGAAATTGTCAATAACATCAACAATAAGGAGGTTAATGTTTGTTAGTAGAACAATTAATGATATCAATGCACCATTTTTTTGAGACACCTTGACAAAATCTGAAAACCAAATGTTGAAACTAACTAACAATTGCAAAATACATAAACCTTCAAAATCAACATTTTTGAGTTCTTGACAACCCTTGATGAAGTAGTTTTGCATGCAAAAGTAACCAAATTGGAGGTTTAGGCACATGTTGGTGATGTCTATTAACAAATTTACTACCCAAACATTTTCAAATATTTTTTATTAACAAAACTTTTATCATAACCCCAGCTAGGAGTTTACAACCAAGGTTGGGGGCATGAGAAAGGATGTGGGCCAAGAGTGTGTGTCAAGATGCATGTAAACTTTCACAAGTAGGGGAGAATGCAAAGGAATTGAATCCAAGCACTCCCAAGTGGGAATCACTTTGGGAGTTGAAAGATCTTGAAATGTCCCAAATCCTTGGGGAAAAAGTACAAATAACAAGCCTTGTCCAAATTGGCATTTTTTCATATTGAAAGTGCACTCAAATTTCCCATTTGGAGATTTAAAGCTCAAATTAATCTTGAAAAAGTGGTTAAAACTCAAATTGTTAGTTTGTGGATTTTAATGGTTAAGAATCAAACTCCATATCATCACATTTAAAACTTGACATTAGTGAAAATGTTCAAGGGTGCAAAAGTAGCTTTCCAAATGTCAACAATTTGTTAACCCTATTGTTGCCCCTTTTTGCCAAGTAAACCTTCTAATGGTTTTTATCAAATCCTAGATGCTACATGACCAATAAGGAAATAAGAACAAACAACAAATTAGAAAAAAAAGAGTAACAAACATAGAAAATAGCTAGCATGAATACAAAATTGCACTTTTGTTCATTACCTTTTGAAGGCAAAACTATGGTGACTTTACATGGATGTCACATTGGTAGTTTTTCTTGTACCTTTTAAATACAAGAAAATTAAAAATAGAAATAAAATAAAATAATTTGAAATATCAAACAATGGACTCACTAATGTAAATCTAACACAATGTTTAATAATGAAAAAATCAAATCAAAATAATAGCTAGTCAACAAGCAATGAACTTTTGAATTTTCACAATAGCTTTTGTTGCACTTTCAAAACTCATGAATATGGACTTTTATCTTACAATGTATTAGTCTTATGTATTTGAAACCTTGGGATATATTGCATGATTGATGTTTAAAAACCTAAGGTGCATTGAATGAACAAATAATATCTTAATTTATTGTGTTATGGACTTTTCAAGGTCCCAAAAATTGTAATTATTTTAAAAAGTATAAGCGTCAAGAATGATTATTTTTTTAAATTATCTTTTGTGAAACTTTTTTAAATTTCTTATAGCATCATGACATGAAATTGGAAATGAAAAAAAAATGTTAATTTAGTTTCATGTAAATATTCATATTTTAAGCCAATTTCAATTACATTGCGATATGGATTGTGAAGTAAATGTTTCATTGTTGTAAATAAGACACCATGATGTGCTTTCACCCTCTAGTGTACAAATTGCCATCCTTTTCCACCACTTGAAGCATAAACATTGCCAACATGTCCACCAAGTCCTTCATAGAATGTGTATCTCTTGACATTTTTCTTTGTTTCAAAACCTTGGAACTTCATCCATTTATTGTTTAAGCATTTACAACCTACATATTAACATGTTATTTACCTTAAGGCATCCATTATTCACAGTTTACAAACCCTTTTCATCAATTTCAAATAATTAAATTTGAGTATATCTCATCAACAAGCATACAATTATCAACAAATAGAGCATGACAACCATAATCAATAACTTCATATTCAATTTCCACAACGGATGGATCATAAAAAAATCAACAAAAATACCAAATTCATTGAAACACTTAGTTGAATAAAAGGATTATAAAAACATGTGAAAAATGTAAGATTTGTTTCAATAGGTGATTGAGGAGATTAAACAAAAAAATTATGTGATTGCAAATACCAACCACAACCATCATTTAACCATGTTAAATTGGAATCAAAAGCACTATATTGGCTCTTAGAACAATTATGGGACAAGATTGTCAACATCATCACAATGTTTCTTTGAAGCAAGTTTGTCAACACATGACATTGTTACATAAACACACAAAATAGAAGAAACAATTAAGAATACCAACAAAATGGCAACAATTCTATGTATTATATGACAATTTCAAAATAAACATAAGATGAAATAAGAACATTACAAATTTCATAAACACAACAAAATTGTAACTATTGTGTAAGTTGCATTGATGTTTGCATAAAATAAGGTGGATAAAACAATATTTTCAAATTGGCTCAAGCATTTGTAAATTAGAAAACAACAAAACAAACTCACATAAAAATGTTAAGAACTAAACAAATTTCACCATAACAACATTAAAACAATGTAACAAAAGTACAACAAGATAGTAAGGTTATGGAGAGCAATATAATAACATTACAATGATGTTTACAACATCAAGGGAAGAAAAATTAGACATAATGAACCTTACAAATCAATGAAATTGTGGTGCTTGAAGAACAACAAAAGATGTTGATCTTGTATGCTAATGGAGCTATCAACATAAATGAAGTTGAAAGAACATGCATGGAGTTGCCCATACACTAGAAAGATACAACAAGTCAATTTCCCAAATCAACAAAGTTCCCAATAGAAAACAAGAACAAAAAAGGCTATTGATGCAAAACAAGAATGGAAAAACAATGCACATCACTTAAATGTGACAAAACCAAAATGCAAATGATGCAAGTTGCACCTAGCCACACACAAAAAAAAGCAAAAGAGTGCAATGAAGAAAACATCAAACCTCACACAATTAAAAAAATAAAAAAAATGTACATATGATGGAGCCAAAGATACAAAAAAAAAAGTGAATGAAAACAAAATGACAACAAAAAAATGCAAAAAAATAAATTGGAAGAAATTCAAAAAGAAATCTTTCAAGTTTTTCACACAAATGAAAGATTTAGGTTTGGACTAATGTTGGGTAGTTTTTTTTTTTTGATGAGAACCACCAATTTCAGGTCTTCCCAACACTTGAAAGAATCGACTCCATTCTTTCAAAAAAAGTCATTTAGATTTATGATAATCAATTAAGGTATCATTTTTTATTTATTTTTTAATCAAGCTGGTTTTCAAATAGAGTGGTTCTCACAAATATTATAGTAGTCAATTTTCACATTCAGTTTTCACAATATACATCTCAAATTTATATTCATTTTAAAAAATGAAAGAATAAAAACTAATTGAAATTTTTTTAAAAAATTATGTAAAGAATGATGAAAATGTTACACAATATTTTTAATAATAAATTATATTCCAAAATTTCATCCTTTTCAAATGTTCCTTAAAATTCTTCTAACTCTTCATTTAATTTACATCAACTTCAATTAGTCACATTAAATTAGAAAAGGGTTTATAACCAATCATAGGGTCATTGGGCCAATTTTTTTTCACAAAAATGAATTTGTTAAGTTATCCAATTGCAAACATCTATTAAGACTAGTAAGTATTATCACTCAAAGAAAAATCCTTTTAGTTTCAATTTGTGAACCAATAATGCTTAAGATCTAATAGGCAAGGAATCCAATTATAGGAAACATAAATTCATGTTTTTGTCACCATTGAAAAATGCATTTGATATCTTTTGTATCCACTTGAAACCTTCTGAAAATTAGAAGTTCTTAACTAACAAGCTCTTTCATTGGTTCATTTGTGTTTGTTGTCAATTCAAAAATTTCCAAATTGCAATTTTCATCAACACCTTGGTCAACATTGGCATTTTCAAACAAGGGGTGCAAATGATAACATTTTAATAACATGGGATACAAGGTTTCTTTATCATATTCTTCAACAATGGCCTTGTTTTTTTCAAAGCCAATAAATGAGGACACTAATGTAAGTTTTTGAACCTAGGATACAACATCAAAAGTAACATGTTATGAGCATTTTATTTTTCATTTTTTTCAAAAAAATAAAATCTAAAACAACATAAATTATTTTTTTCTGATGTTAGAAGCCAAAAAACCTAATTCAAGAACAACAATGGACTCCTTTTCAATAAAATTATCAAAGGAAATTAAATTTTTTGTTTCTTTTCTCAATTTTAAACAATTACAAATGGCAAAATTTAAAGCATCACTTAACAATTAATGACTTTTGGATTTATTAAAAACATAAGCAGACATATTAAGGGAGAAGACATCAACAATGATTTGAGATATGTAGTCTTAATAAAAACATATGTCAAGTTTTTTTTAAAAATTTCATCTATTATAAGGGTGTAGTCATATTAACATGTACCAAAAATAGTCGCAACCATTGTTTAATTGTTTGAATTTTGGATTGTAAAAGAAATTTTAAAATAAATAAAATATTTTTTTAATAAAATGTTATTGTGATTACATTATGTATATGTCATAAAATTTTGGAATCAATCGAATGAGTGAAAAATACGTATAAGGACTTTTAACCTCTTGTAACCATTGTTTAAAAATTACATAAAAATAACTTAAAGTAGTTTTGACACTGAAAGCACAATTTGAAAATATTTTTTAATGACATATTTTTGGATTTTTAAAAATATGCACTTAAGAAAATAGTATTAAAAAAACTTTAAAGATTTTAAATATTTTTAAAAAGACATATTAAAAAGATTCCAAAAAGATTTAAAGAATAAAACAGTGGTCTAAGGGGGCATTTGCAGCTCCTAATAGAGTGGTTGGACTTGTAGCATATTGTATTTAAGTTAGATCCCTCATCTTTCACATAAAGAATAATCTTGTTTTTCAAGTTATACTTTTTTAATAACTTGATCAAGTTTCTAGCCAAAGTCTTCCTAAAAGTGTTTAACCTTTAAAAAGACCAAATGTAACACATTTTGGTTGCTAATCAACTTCCAAAAGAATTAATCATAGGGGAAAATATGTCACTAACACCTTTTGACATCCAAAATCAAAATTCAATATTAAAAAATTAGATTTTGCTAAAGCTAGTAAAACATGCAATTGTTTATTTTTTTCCACCAACTCAAGGAACATCTCTTGTGAAAATTGTTTTTTTGGAAAGAAAAACAAGTTTTGAACACAAATGCAAACATAAGCATTTCATCCATAGATTTTTCACAAATTGCACATTCATATGATTTTTAACAATCAACAAACCCATGTCCTCAAGAAACAATTCTTGTCGCATATGATCTTTCTAGAAAGGATTTTTGGTAACAAAAAAAATTGATAATTGCACTACTAGATGGATTTGATCTTCTTCTCCTTTCAATGGACTATTCACTTCCTCCTCAAACATTTTTGCTTTAATATAATGATCTACATTCACATGTTTTTTTAATGATGTTATTCCATTTAAAATTAGATGTTTTCTTGCTTAAGTTTTAAAATTACAAAACAAGATTGGACTACTGTAACAAAGAATACATCTGATGGTTTGAGGGCCTTTCACATTGACACCTTTGTTATCATTCACAAAGAAAAAACCCCAACGTAAAGAACTTCTACCATGTGATTTCCAAATTATTTTTTGAGCATGCAATTTCTTACATTTTCTTTCATTTGTTTTTTTCGACTTCTTAGATTTTGCTTATTTTTTGTTTGAAGATTGGGGTTTATTTCACATCCCTGCAAGGATTTTTCTTCCATTACATCATTCATAAACACTTGAAATGTATTTTCACTTATCATATTTTCATTTTCAAAAGATTTGGTCAATTTCAATTTTCATAAGAAAATGCAATGTTGAGATGGAAAAGAAAAACCAAAATACCAAAACTTGCCTTATAACTTAAAATGCAAATGTTTACAAAAACATTTACAAATTATTAAAATTTCTCCTCAAATTTTCTTATAAGCATATGCAAATAAAAGATGAATAACATAAAAAAAATGAAGTTGTTATTAGAAAACCCAAAAACACCTTCTTGAAAAAAAAAGAAATTTAACAATAAGAATGAATATAAAAAATGAAAACAAAATTGAAAACAAAAGAAAACAAGAAAATGGAAAGGCTTAATCTTTTTCCCTTTTGTTTCCAATCACAAAGGAACTCCACCACCTACACAAGGCAATGGGTGGGGGTAGTACTTCACCATGGCACATGTAACACAATGGACTAGCAACAACAACATGAAAGAGCAACACCAACACTAGCAATAGAAGGGGGAATAATGATGATGGGTATTTGGTAATAGGAAATGAACAACAATGTGATGGACTACCATTGCCCCATTGGTAAGGCAATGGTGATGGGATTAATATTTCATCAAAACACATGTAACACAAGTGTAACAACTAACAATGTGAAAGAACAACATAAAGGAAGAACACATGGGGATGGTTTAAATGGGTATTTGGGAATACGACGAATAACGCCAATAGTACGACGAAGTAGAATCAACATCAACACAATGAAACAATAGTAGTACCAACAATGTGATGAAACAATATTAACCCTAATAATGCGATGGACTAATAGTGACATTAACAAGGCAGTGAAACAACAATAGCACAAACAATGTGACAAAACAACAACAACCTTAACAATGTGACAAATTAATAATAACATTAACAATACAATGAACCAATAATAATAACAACAACATGACGAACTAATAGCATCACCACCACCAATAAATTACAACACCAACAATGTGATGCAACAAAATAACAACAACAACAACACCAATAGCAACATGGTGCAACGGAGAACTAACATTAGCAATAAGACACAATGAAATAATAGCAACAACATTATCAATGTTACACAACAAAGTAATAGTAGTATAACAATGTGATGTGATGGAACATCAATGCAATATAGCACCAACAACACAACGTAACACCAATAGCACCAACAAGATGAAAAAAATACTCAAAGGAACAACGTGAAGGAACAAGGAAAAAAATCATAATCACAATTACAAAATGCTAAAAAAGGTTTGCGTTTTTATATGTTTTGGCGTTGCCACAATGGGCTTCACACCTAAACTAACCTAATCTAACTATTGTCATAAACTAGCTTAATCTAATTATTGCCTTGAGAACTTGAGAATTGGATTTTGGTTCTTTCATGAATTGATCCGATTCTATTAAAAAAAAATTGGTTTTCAGTAACCCGGATCTCACTTGGGTGAGAATCATCAGTCCAATTTTCAAATTGGTTATCACAAAATGTGATATTGGTTGGTTTTCATTGTGAAAACCGGTTTGAGAATGAATTTGAAAATCAAAGGTCCAAGTGAGAACCGTTCAACATTGGTTTAGACCCTTCTGAATTTTCAAGCCCTCCACAAGGCCAGTACTCCACTCAACCTCATGATGGGAGCCTCAAATCGAGAAGATTCTAAACCTCGACCCTTCTCCTATACTTACTATGCTTAACCTCAATATTGGATTCACAAATTCTATTTCCATAACTGTTGGGTGAAGACGCTTCAGAATTTCTAAGAACAATGTTGCCACAAGAGACCAGTGCTTCACATTGAGAATCTGTCGTCACTGTACTTGAGAGAGAGAGAGAGAGAGAGAGAGAGAGAGATTGGTCTGTAGACAAAATTAAGTTCAACTGCAAAGTTCGTAGGTATCTGGTGAATTCAAGACTTGATTTTGGTTTGGACTACTCGCCAAGACCTGGGTCCCTGCCCCCTTGACTAAAAAGGCAATCTGCAGTTTGGGGCAGGTATATGAGAGCCTGAGTATATATTGAGAATAAATGTATCCCCTGCAAGGCAATCACTTGCACTGCACCCCTTGCTGATTATGAGTCCATATCTATGAATACAATATGAATATGGTGTATGAACAAAAGGCATGAATATGCCTCTGAACTCGTTACTGCCAAAGGAAGGGATGCCTTACACAGCTTATTATGGTGTGTAGGCTATTCCCAGAGCTAGCCTCCAAGGGCTTGCATTGGGAACATTTACACACCGTAATAGGCAGTGAGGCACCCATTCTTGTGTACACAACTGGTTTGGGTGTCCTATCCAGGCACTTTTTCAGGCTTTTTTCCTTGACTGGACAGAAAGCCATCTGTTGGTTCCACTTTTGGTGAGGTCAGTTTCCTTTGTAAGAGATGTTGGAGAAAACTCTTGAGAAGTGAATCAGCAGAGACTAAAGCTCCGAAAGCTGAGTATGCTTTGGAACAGCCCCCCTCCCCCTTCCCCGCCCCCCAATAACCGTTCTGTGTAATGGCAGCTAGCCTTACCGGGCTCAACATATTCCTTGGTGAAATGGGCCCTACTGGGATCATTCCGTAGAACATAATCTACTGTAGATTCTACCATATATCAATAGGTTGGTAGGTACCCCCCTCTCTCCTTTTTTTTCCCCCTCAAATACTATGTAATGACATCAAATATTGCACTGAAGGTAATATGGCACCACAGAGTGGTCTTTGAGTTTCTGTTTTTCCCAGTAAAAGGAAAACAACCTCTGAAGCCCTTATATATGCAACATGGATGCAAAGGTGCCGCAAAGGTCAATGCTTGGATAAAAACCCTGGTGCACCATTCCAAGTTTATATGTTTATACGCAATTGCAAGGATATATTGGAGATAGGTGCCTCGGTCCAAAGGGCATGTAAATTTTTTCCCAAAATCCTAGATAATGTAAAAGGGCTTTATTAGCAATCTCAATTGAGTATTCATATCATACACATCACCAGTTTGAACTTTGGGACGAGTGTTGTCAGGATGTTGAGAAAATAGCTGGTTAACAAGCATTCAAGGTTAGGTTAGGTTATTCACAACTGAACTGTAGGGTTTGAAATTGGTTAAGAAATGGACATGGACCTCACATGTTTGTTTGGCACATATATATTGCATAGAGACACCATGAGATGAGACTCTTATTTCATCGAACCTTTGGTGTAGTTTTGGAGCATGATCTTTAAGTTGGTTAACCTTCAAATCTTGTGTTTTTCAATTTGTTGGTTTTCAAATTTTCAAGGTGTGTTTTTGAAGGTGTGGAAATTCCAAAAGTTGGAATTGATTAGGGAAAAAAAGTGTGTTCGGTACTTTAAAATCGTGCCCATTTGTGATTAAGGCAAGACTTTTAAAGACCGAAACTTTAGAGGTCGATTTAGCTTAAACTTAGATGGTTAACTTACCCAATTTTGTTTGGTTTTGCAAGGTATAGAATTATCTTTAACAACTCTTTTTGATAAAATTTTGAGGTTCAAGAAAACATAACCATTTAAAATAAGGATAAAAGATATGTCAATTCCCTAAAGATAATTACCATCCATATGTCCCTCAATAACCTTTCCAATGATAGATAAGCTTGCAATGTTTAATTTGATGTCCAAGCTTGCAAGTACATATTATAAGTTTCAAAAACTAATTCAGAATAACTACAACCAACAATTTTTGCTCAATCAATTTATTGCATCAATTGTAATATTCAAATAATCACATAAGCATTAGTGTAATTTCTTTTTTGGTGAAATTTTGCCATTTTGGACAAAGAAATAGTTTTGCTAGTCTAAATTCAACTAACTTCGCTAAACTTTTGTTGAATTTTGCCAAAATTTTGATAATAGAAGATGACAAAAACCTTGGCAAATATCCATAAGTATTCAATCTTTGATTCACTAAGCATTGTAAACAATTCAAATAGATTGATTCATGCATTGGCACCTATCTTAGGACATCTTTCCATGAGGTTGTTATGGTCACATTAGTTTCCCATTATGATTTTTCAACTAGTAGTGCTCCCAGTCATCTCACAACTTTATCGATCAATCATTGACCAATTGCAAGAGTTATGAGAGTTGTGACTCAAATTGTGACTCATCATAAAATGAAAATTGTCTTTTTTTCATGAGAACATGTGTTCCAAAATTCCTTACTTGACTAACTTCATATTTTCAATGCACTTTCAACTTTCCACGGGAAAATGACTATCCCTGCAACAAGAAACAAGGCCTTATGATAGTGACTTCCAATTAGGTTTATGTGATCAAACTTACACATAGTAGCCTAATAGAAAAGAGACCTAGTTGTGTGGAAGCAAAATTTTGTACCAAATTATTCAAAAGAGCAAACTTGCAAGTCCTTATGGGACAGTTCATTTGAGAGTTGAGGTCATTCTATGGGACGCCAATGAAAGAATGTTACATTTACCGTGTGGAGCATATGAACTTTAATAAATTTTCATAATATATGAACCCACATCCTAGTGACACATCAACCTTATTTTCAATTGGCATGTCTTTTCTCATATGTATTTTACCTTTAAAAATATGAACCCAATTTTCTTTATTAAATTGAAATGAACCATGTCATATGTCACAACCCTAACTTTGGGCTCGTGACCAAGGCAAAATACGGAAAGGTGCAGGTTGGGAATGTAATCTGAGAATCACATTCACATTCCCAAGAGTGTGGGAGAGTGTGAGGGAATGAGCCCACAAACTTTCAAGTGGATTCTCATTTTGGGAATTGGAGTCCCAATGGATTTTTCATAGAGTGATTTGAAGAGTCAAAACTCATTGTATTGAAGATTTCCTTATACCATTGGAAATCTTTTAAGACATAAATGTTTAAAATGGAGTTGCATTATCCATTTGAGTATTTACAACTTAAATTATGGTTGAAAGAAAGGTTGAGACTCAAAGTGTCAATTTGATTTTTGACCATTATAAGTCGAAGATCCCCTTGAATTACATGTGTGGAGGGGGCATGCCACATATCGTTGAAAAACTTTCAACAAAGGCTAAAACTTTGTTTTAGACTTTGCTTCAATTAGAAGTTTACAAAAGAAATTATGGGTGTCCAAAATGACGAGAATCCCAATTTTGAAAATTTTGGGATTCCCGACTTGGGAGTTCCAAGAAAAATGCCATTTGGGTGTAGCTTCCGTGACAAATCACAAAAAATACTATAAGGGGGAAGGTGGTGGCTTCCTTTAAGTTTGGGCCATGGTGAATCTCATGAGTTCGTGTATGCTTATGGCTTGTTTGTGCACCAAAAATGCTCTAACTATGCATTAACCAACTTGTTGTTTGGTCTATGTAGATTAATATGAATAATTGACACACTTATCATTAGTCATAGTCCTTATTTTGAAGTTCTAGCATGCTTTTCTTACCCTTCAAAATGTTGTGAACAAAGAAACGTACCTAACTCCTTCTTTTGTTATATCCCTTTTGAGACTCGCATTTGAATCTTTCAAGGAGTTTTGGGGGTGTGTCATCATAAATGTGTTCTTTGTTTGAACATCTTCTCAATAAAAAATTCGATGCAAATTTGTAGGTAAAAATATATTGTTTATCAAAGGGCCACACATGACAATTTCTTGTGTTCATAACATCAAAACAAATGGTCAAAATGAAGGTGTTCTCACATTATTGTTGAGGCAAATGTTGCATATCAAGCACATGTTACATCATGTGTAATTACCAATCCATAGCTAAAACAACAAGAACCTTTTCTCTTCGATCATCTATAATGATCCTATTTGTCAAAATGAAGCCATAGAAAAAAAAGATGACATGGATGAAAAGAAAGTATGAAGAAGAGAGCCTTTAGAACACTCATAAACAAATTTTTTGGGCATAATATAAGAGGTAAAAAGTGAAAAATTACATGGAATAAAAGAGTTGCTCTTTTTTGGCTCCATGGTAAGTATCTCAAAGAGGGGGTTCATCATCACATTGTAATACATTCGATAGCTCAGACCTAACACACACAAAAAATGATTTATTGAACTTCCATGGGACGACCTTTGGATGAGTTTCCAAAGCTTTGAGAATATTGATGGTCATGGGCCCTCCATGTTGTGAAGGGGCTCCTTAACATTGAAACCCATGAATTTTGGCTTCAGTAAAACTTGTGTACAGCCTGATTTTGGCTGCATGGACCTGTACTAGAGGACTTACAAAAACAATTGTATCAAGCATGTACCAACTAGTTCATGACATTTTTCTTGTTGCACAATCTATAAGAGGTTAGAACCTGGCATTTGAACATACTGGAAGTGCCAAGTGAACATGTTGGGAATTGCTCAACAAAGCCATTCATATGAGTCATGCTACCCAATGCTAGTATGCAAACACATGGAAGAACAGTCATGCGTATGAGTGATTACAAGTACGAACATGCAAACACACTTCATGTAAGAAGCCCAATAAAAGGTGCTACCTGATTTTGTCTGCATGGGCCTCTGCAAGAGGATTTTGAAAAATCAAATTATATCAAGCATGTACCAACTAAGTTAATGACATTTTGCTGGTTGCACAACCCAGAAGAAGTTAGAAGATGGGCTTTGAACCTATAGGAAGTGCTCGACCAAGCTGTTCATTTGCTAGTCATGCTACCCAATAAAAGGTGCTACCTGATTTTGTCTGCATGGGCCTCTACAAGAGGAGTTTGAAAAATCAAATTATATCAAGCATGTACCAACTAAGTTAATGACATTTTGCTGGTTGCACAACCCAGAAGAAGTTAGAAGATGGGCTTTGAACCTATAGGAAGTGCTCAACAAAGCTGTTCATTTGCTAGTCATGCTACCCAATGCTAGTGCACTCATGGGTATTAGTGAGTACAAAGTACAAATGAGCAAACAGACATTTGTGCTACAGAAATGATACATGGATCTGTGCAATTGAGGCCTGTACGTTATATAATCAGTTGATGCCAGAATTTGTATGGAGGAGCTTACTTTTTTTGGGAGGTTCAAAACTGTGAAATATTAGTGTTTTACATTAACTTTCAGTAGGTATTTGAAATATACAAGGATGCTAAATCTTAATAAGACTTTCTTATTCGTTTTTTGAATTTTCTAATTGCAAAAATTCTCCAAAAAAAAAACCTGAAACCCAAAAAAAAACCACACCACAAACCCTAAACCCCAAACCCAACTACATGGATGGAAGAAAAGCTGGAAAAAAAAGAGACCATAATTAGCTTTCTGTGGGCGGGGAGCCAGCTCGGACTCTGAGAAATTCCGCTGACAAAAGCAAGCAGCTGACGGAGGGAGCTGGAATCAAAGCAGTTGCAGAACAAAATTGGCGATCCAAGCAGAGTTTACAGAAGCCGACGATTGATTCGATGAAAGCACAAAAAGAAGAAGTTGCAGAACATTTTTGCCAGAATACGATGATTTAATTCATTCGAACAGAGCAAATGTATGTTGTCTCACAATCTCCCACACGGGTACACCTAGTTTTGCAGGAGGTGGGCAGCAGCAGCTCCTCCCGTTTGTCTGTAGCACCAGTAATTGTTGGGGACTTGTGTTGTTTGTCAGATCGTTTGCTTGCGTGCTTGCCGTGTCGTAAATCAAGGTCCCCTGAGGCCAAATTAGAAACCAAAATAGGTAAGTGGACCCAGCCAAGACTAGGTAGAGCCAGGCAGCCAGGCACCCAGCCATGACTAGCTTCCCGTCGCGAGACTCGAATCCCGAGTCCTCCTCCTCGCGCTCGCCATTAATAGAGCTTTTGACTTTGGATTTTGTCGTTATACTTGTGCCGCCATCTTTTACTGTGTCTTCTAGCCTCTGCTATGAACCTTCTGGGCACGTCGTAGATCTCCCCACAGTTCCGCTCTCTCTCTCGCTCTCTACCACTACATCTCGTCGCCAAATTTATTTATTTATTTATTTATTTTTTGGGGTTAGTTTTGTGTAGTAGCCAAAGTGGCGATGATCTTGTACCGGAAGATTTAGCCAAACTTGGCCACAGGCTAAATACGAAAGTAGAATTTTTTACTTTTTTTCTATATTTTTGGCGACCTACTTTTTGAACCATATGTAGAAACAGTCTTTTTTTTGACAGGCGAAAATTTCGCCAAAAAAAGGATTGATTTTGCAGGTTTTCAGTCGGCAGGCAGACGTGAGGAAAGGAAAAAACCGTAAAAATCGCCCTTTTTTTTGTATAGTTGGTTTTCAATGTGTAGCCAAAAACATAGAAGGGATGATTAAAATAAATTATACTTGATTTCTGGTGTATAGCCAGATATTTGGCCAAATCTTCTTTCCTAGGCATGAATTGCCACTTTTGCTACCCAATTTTTTAAAAAAATCCTTAAAGAAACAACTGGTGTAGAATTACGGCGATTTTCCGTAAATTATAGTTGAATTATGGCTATTAAAAATCACCTCTCTCCGACCCGTTCTTCCCACCGTTCTCTGTCGCCGTCCGACTGCCCCGTGTACACGAGTCAAGCAACGGCCGTCTACAGTCTGTCGGCACAATACCCACTACCTACCTGCAGTCCGCCGGCTTCGGACGGCCGGGCAAGAAGGGGGGCCTAACGGACGGACAGGCGGACGGCCACTGAGGAGGTTCAAACGTGAAACAGGCAGTCGGTGACGATTGCCGCGGACCGTCGGTTTGTATCATTGACCACGCCACTAACCCAGGTTTTGAGTAAATTCCGAAGTGAGATGGATTATTCTCTAACCCAGATTAGAAAAATTCTCTAACCCAAATTAGCTGGGGACCATGTGAGCATTTACTGTTCCTATTGCTGCTGCTGCTGCTACTACCACCGTGTTTGATTTCACACTAGGTACACTTTAAATGCCTGAAGTAGGTAACCATAACATTAAAAAAATTCTACATTAACATTAAAAAATATGTTAATGTAGAAAAAATATATACAAAAAATAAAATGGGTACCTATGTGGATTAGGTTTGTGTGCTTTTTGTTTTGAATTTTGTGATGTTGCTCGAGTCGTGATCATCTTTCAAGTGTATTTAGCCCACATTTGGCGATATTCAAAATATTCAAAATAAAATAAAATCTTAAGCATCCCTTCATATTGTACGCAATTGTGTTGGATTTTGGCAAATTTTCTTTCTTTTTTGGTGTTTTCTTTTTAAGAAACAGGAAATTTGCAACCGAATATTCTTTTTTCTTGGGGAGGTCACTTCCAATTTATTCCAAATGTCATGAACAAAAAAATTTTAAATGTCAATACAATGTGTATAAGAACATATTTAAAAATATGTCTAAAATATGCCATTATTTCGTAGCATACAAAAAAAAACCCTTTTATCTCAAAGAGTGTCTCACCCCATTTGACCATGAATGGGGTTTATCAAAACTTAAAAATTGAAGGGTCAAAACCAAAAAACTTTTTGAAGGAAATTGGTTGCAATAAAGTGCACTTATGCTTGCATGTGAAGTGCTAAGTGAAGGGCTATTTACACCCTTTGAACATCCAGGGCTGAAGATGATGGGAGAGTGAATGCACACTCACTTCAGAGCTAAGTGTTCACTCATCAGCCTCTCTACCCTACATTACATGATCAACCAATTTTTGTTTCCTTTGTCAAGTGTAAATAAGTTTGGTATGGTCTAGACAATCTTGCCCTTTTCCTTTGAATCAGTTCAATCCAAGGAAGTTTGTACAAGAGCAGTTCCATCCGTGCTCAGTATGTTGCCCTGCAAAAGAAAATTCGATAAAGAGAAGTCAAAAGATGCTGGTTTGGCTCAGCAAAATGGTTTTGGCCCAACATTTTTGCATATCATGTAGAGAGGTTGGGACAATGTGCACAAAGCCTAACACCTGCTGGCGATTGACTAAATAGTTTGTTTGATTGGTCCAGGTGGGTTGGCTGCTATTAGCAGTCCCAGTTTTAATTTTGTGCGTAGGGTTGGAAAAAAAAAAGTAAATATCTAGACTTGGATGTGAGAATTATTTTTGTAGGGTCACATACTGAACACCACTGCAGACACTCTAACATGTGGATTGAGAGCAGTAAAATGGCCTCTCTACATACTACTTTAGATGAGTGAGGGCCATAGTGAACCAGCACCGAGCAGTGCACCATGAAGGATGGATGATAAGTGGTCAGGAAACAGTTTTCTGTTGGGTTTCAGTTCTGTAGCTAACCATGCTGGTTCGCTCAGTTGGTAGGTTGTTAGTAGGTGGGTAGTAAAAATAGTCTTTATTTATGTATAAACCATCTACATACTTAATAATAGTTACCTATTTTCCTACCTATCTTACCTATATATGATACCTATTTCTTACAGACTTGGTTACCAAGGTTAAACCGAATATTAACTCAGTTGAGGTTCATCCACAACTGAGTAATAATAACTGGCATCCATTGGATGGTGCACTGGTGGGTGCTGGTTCACTGTGGCCGTGAGTGAGGACTGAGCTATTTTTGAGCAATAAAAGTAGTTGTTGGCATTGGTGTAAAACCAGCTTATATTAGTACAACACCTTGGAGAATCCACCAAGAATACACAGGTCACAGAATAGAGGTAGTTTGCTATGACAAACTAACTTTTTGAGAAATGATGATTTTTTTGGGGGTGCCTGCCCCTAGGCAGAGAGAATTGTAGCAGCAGCAGCTAACTATGACATGAGATGCAGACTTTGTACTATTTTGAATTCTACCTTGTTTCTTGAGTACTAGGTAGCCGGCAGCTAGCTAATGGGGATCCGCAGCTCCTTCTTGTATAACAGCCTTTCTACTAGGGAGGCCTCCTAGATTCACTACAATTGTTGACACTCTTTTAGGGTTCCAGAAGAGCTTTCCCAATTCATCTCTTCCACACATTGCAGCTATTATTGTACCTCTGTCGCTAGCTGATTTGTGGCAGACTACACCTTTTTCAGCATATGGTCTTCTGTTTATTTATGTATGATTCACTGCAATTGTTGACACTCTTTTTGGTTCCAAAAGAGCTTTCAAAGTTTAGGGTCCTAATTCCAATGGGCTTTCCATCCAGGCTTTCGGCCGTGTTCGTCCGGGTATTAGACGCTGCACCAAGTGCCATCCGGGTATCAGGGCGGTTCTTACTATCGTTCAGAACTGCAGTTGTCAAATCATCAAAATTACCTGGTTCTAATGTTTATCTAAGTTTCTTGCTTTTTTTTTCTGAAAATGTCCAGTGACTGCCGAGAAAACCATCAGTTCTTTCATGAAACTTGGTGGTTCTTTGAGGTTTTGGAAACATCCAGGAACAATGGTTCTTTTTATTCTGATTTCAGCATAAATTAATTTTTTTTCAATTTTTTTCCGAAAAATTGAAAATTTATTTATTATTTCTGCTGAAAATTTTATAAAATTATCATTATTATTATGCAACATTTTGATTGTCAGGTTTGAACCACAGACCTTATATACATCAAAAAAATTTAAATGGAGACAATCTGCACCAGTACAAACAATGTCCCATTTGCTTCAAAGTGATGTGTTTATTATTATTTATAACCATTACCTGCTGAAAATTCTAGAATTAAAAAACCAGGTGCCGAAGTTAAGATTTAAAATTTTAATTAATTATTCGGCAGTTTGTTGCCGAATCCGATCATGGGGTGCGGTATTTTGGGTACTTTCTAAAACTTTCATATCAGCTTTGGTCCTGACTCCTGATATTGGTTCTAAGACTTATTTTTGGCTGGTATGAGACGGGTATGAGACGGGTATATACTTCGTATTGAGACTGGTATAACATTGGTACAAGGCTGGTATTACCTCAGGTTCCTATCAGGTCGGAACTTGTACAAGATTGATACTGCCGCAGGAACCTGTACCGGTTCAGTAAGGTCCTTGTTACCAGTGTTGATACCCGGCACAAGCCCCCAAGACATTAAACCAAGGGGCATGCCTTTCTTGTAGCCAGTGCAAAAGTATAGCCTGCATCTTTTTCTTTTTCCCTTGTCTGCCATTAGGCTGATTGACCTTTTTTTTCCTCAAAAAAGATGGATGCTGCCCATACACACTTTGGGTCAGGGTTTCTTTTTCCAATTCTGTGATGTAGCCGAGGTGGCTATCATCTGTGAAGTGATTTAGCCAAATTGGGCCACATGTACTAATATGGAAGTACGAAAAAAACAAAATCTTTCTATATTTTTGGCTACTTACTAGAACTAATAATAGAAATTTGGCAATTGGTAGAATTATTTTTTCGAAATCTGGCGAATTTGGGGCCATTTTTTTAATGGAAAATCCTTCTTATATGTTGAAATCATTTTTTTTTCAGGTAGGGGTTTTGCCAAAATTCGCCATTAAAAGAAAGGCTGCTTTGGGTTGTGTGTTACCCAAGTGTTGGGCCTCTAATGGACATAAAGCATGTCCATTATATGGGCCCAAAACGTGCATAACGGGACCCAAACTGTCTCTGGACAGCAATAAGATGTGTTTGGGCAGCACCAGACATACGTTATTTAGGAAAATGGGCAGGCAGGGAAAAGAGAAACTAGCAGTACTTTGGTACTGCCTGCAAATAAAGACATATTGCTGATGTAATAGCTTTGGGCAGCCTTGATTTTTGGGATGGAATTTTGTCAAAAGGCGACACTGATTTTTAAAAAATTGGCAAAATCACCCTTCTTTACTCTAAAACAAGTCGCCAAAAATTTCACCCACTTTAAAAGTTTGTTTTTTGGGGGAGAGTGTCATCACAGGTCTGTCTACTGGCTACTCTTGTCGCCACTGTCGCCACAATTTGGAAAAAAAAGTTCCACTGAAGCCTATACACCAGTGACCAAGTGTTTCTTTTTCAGGCGAATTTTCACCAAATTTTGACCTGAAAAAAAAAAAAGATTTTGACCTATACAAAGGATTTTTCATGGAAAAAAAAAAAGACCCAAATTCACCAGGCTTTGAAGAATTATTTTTTCAAATCACCAGATTTTTATGATAAGTTCCAGTAGGAAGCCAAGAAAATAGAAATATTCAGGGCTTTTTAAAAAATATTAAATCCTTTCATATCTAGTAAGTAGCCAAATTTGGCTAAATTATTTTGTGAACGATCATCACTTTTTTGGCTACATCACAAAATCCTTAAAAGAAACCCTGCAGTGAGGACGGTACAGAAATCACTGGTATGTACTATGTACTATGTACCCTGGCTGGCTTTTGCAGACTTACCGTGTATGTACCTCTTATATGACAATTGAAGATCAGGATATCTAGTGAGAAAATTCCTCCTGTATTTGTAACAGACATGATGAGCATTGAGGTGATGTAACTTTGGAATGAATATGCTTTGATCTGCTTGGTGTTGGCCAAGTATAATCAATCACTTTCTTTGCAAAGGCAAAGTGGAGAGGGAGCCTGGAGATCTGAGGGGTGTGTGTGTAGTAGGCTATCTGTGGGAAGTCTTCTGCATCCTGCTCCCTCCTAAAACAACAACCGGCACAATTAATGTGCCAGCAGAACCTTGTCTCTTACTATGAGGAGAAGAACATTAAAAAAATGATGTGCAAAAAAACTTTCAAACTCTAAACTTTTTCCAAGACATTTGTAACATAGTTTCAGTTAACCTTGCAGGCTCCAGGATCTGCAAGCATAACCCAATTGAGTCGCCACAGAAAACCAGCACCCATCAGCCCACCATCCACTGGATGCCTGTTATTACTCAGTTGTGGATGAACCTCAACTGAGTTAATATTTGGTTTCACCTTGGTCACCAATTCTGCAGGAAATAAGTCTCATATATAGGTACATAGGCAGGAAAAATAGGTAACTACTAGGTAAGTAGTAAGTAAGGGCTATTTTTACTACTTACCTACTAACAACCTGCTTGTGGGTTGTTGTTAGGTAGGTAGGGGGAAAAAAGCACCTGAGGTAACCACCATGGTTAGCTAGGGAACTGAAACCCAACAGAAAACTGTTTGCTGACCGCTTACTATTCATCCTTCATGGTGTGCTGGTGGGTGCTGGTTCACTGTGGCTGGCTGGTTCACTTGACACCCCTCAATGGTCCATAACCAGGTCGGTTTTTGTTTGAGGATTTTGGGGTTCCAGCACAATTGTCTTCACACAACTAAGAACACCAAAACTACCCGTTTCAATTTTCAACCCTTTTTCTGGCTTCTGATCATTGTCAGCATCCTGGGTTTTATGGGTTTTCTTCTAGTTTGGTGTATACAATATATGTGCTGTTAGTTTAGGAAAAATGTGTAATTGTGTGAAGTTTAGGGTTTAGTATTCAAGTTTTTGAATTGTGAAGAATTGAGTCTAGAACTGGACCCACCGTTCTATCAATTGTTTAAAAATCCTGGAACCGGAACAGGTGGTTCTTTCAAATTTCAAAAATAAAATTGAAACCGGTACCAGAGGTTCTCTTGAAATGTGTGAACAGGCCAACACTGTCTGGAACTGGACCCCCACCTCCCAAAAGCCCCCTCTCCACAACTCAAGGACCTACTTTATGTGGAGCTTCAAATTATTAGGTCAGAGCAAATGCTGGAAACTTACATGTAGTTTGGGAATCTCTTTGCGTGTGCACACTTCAAATGGAGCTTTGAACAGCATTCCTGATTTTAGGTGCATGGAGTGAGTTGTTTTGGAATCTGGAATTTTGTAGAACCTCTTTTTATTTCCTCAGGTTTTTACAAAAAATAGGTAGTAAATACTAATAGATAGTCTTTCATTTTTTTCACATAATTCCTCAAAATCTTGCCTTTAACTATAACAGTGATGAAGTCACTCAAATTCAAGATGAAATTAATTTTACGACCACCAAGGGTAAAAAGATAGTTTCACACCCTCTTCAAAGTCAGTGTACTTTTCTAAAGAATCTTTAGTCCTGCATAATAGAGTTATCTCTAAAGTCACACGATTAGGGGGCAAGAACGCCCGGTTTTGGCATAATAGGGGGTCAAAGGCGTAATTGAGAATGAAAATTTTACAAAACAAGGGACCCAAACTAGTTTTTACACCAATTTTGGTGGTAAACTGAATTTCCTCCAATCTTTCCATTTTCCTGAGCTGTTTAATATTTTCCCCTCCAGCGATGCCTCCCTCATATATTTTCACTGCTCCTAGCTGTACAACTGCTATAATTGCTCTCGAACCTTGTGCATTATATGCTAAGTTTCAGCATTTCATACTGAGATCTAATAAAAATTTCCTTACTTTGCAGATACCACTGAAAGAGGGGATAGGGGGTGAAAGAGAGGGTGAAGACAGGATAATTATAATACCCAAATTGCCTTCGTATTCTTCTTCTTTTATGAAAAGCTTTAGTATAGCATATCCACTCACACCAAATATATGAACCTCTACCAATGTCTACCACATCCAGAATAGTTTGCAAATTATTTCATATCCTAAGGTCTTCCCCTGTAAACATAAAATACTAGAAAATTCAGAGGGAGGATTAGTTTAAAACTATCACATGGGTCAATCGTATTTTTTAATTGGCCCTTGTGGACAGCATGTTCATATTTATTGGTCCAAACTCAATTTCATGCTATTTTAAGCTTTTAAAACTTCATCTAAATTACAGTTTTTATTGTCTAAAAGTCATTATTCTACTACCCATGGAGCTGCTCTCAGAGTTTTATTTCCCTGTAATCCATCTCAAATCATGAAATGTTATTCTCCATATCATTGGCAGGAAATATGGCAACAAAAAAACTGATGAATGAGTTGCATATTAGATAGCATGGTATGACATAATTTGTTTCTCCAGAATGATTATGCTAACTTCATTAAGCCTCAAGTCAAAGACATTTTTCTGTAGCACTCTTGCAAATCAGGATTTGTACAAAGTAGAATAAATGTGTTGTAATGAAACATTAAGGTCTGTGCATGGCAGATTATGTCATTTTTTCTTGATCACATTATATGAATAATCTTCTGGTGATTTTATCTACAATTGTAATATTGACCAAAGTGCCTGTTGAAAATGAACTAAATTTGAAAATCGTTGAATCTGCCACCCCAGCCTAATGTCATGGAATCGCTTTGCCCTTGCCTATCATGTTGGGTTCGTCACCTAGATTGCCCTAATGCACTTGCTTGATGGCTTACCCCAGGTCAGGGGCAAGGGCTTGACAGTTCCATACTGCATAAGTGACAGCACACAGCTCTCATGAAAGAACTGGCTTCGAAAGGTGATTTTTTGAACCAAAGTTTTATACCCAAATTTAACATTTACTCTGTTAATTATTAGCTCTAGAAGACCTTCGTGAAGAAGGTGAAGCTACCAATGTAGGTGCACATTCACAATGGTCAATCCACCCAAACCCTATGTTTGGGCCTTCAGTAGTGTTTATCAGATGCAACATAGAGTGCCAGGTAATTGTTGCTGCACCTGTGCTCCATAAGCATTAAAATTGGAATGGTAGAAGGTGAGAAGAATACTATTTGAATGGCACCACCTGGGCCAATCTGAAGAAGTATTTTTTTATGCGTTGTGGAGATCATTGTAGAAATTTACACATCCAAACCAGTGTTGGGCAGTTCTTTGACTTTGCTGAAGAACCTTCTTCGGTTCCATTGTGGTTCCACATGTGAGTAGAACCAAGAATCTGGTTCTTCCAAAAATAATAATTCCAGTTGCAGTTCTGAAAATCAATCCCATGTTGGATGCAGTTCTCACTAACTGGTGATTAATGGGCAGGTAATTGTCAGATCATAATATTAAATGGAACGCAGTTCTGGATCCAGTTCTTCAAAAAAATATTAAGTTCCAGTTCTGAAAATCGCTGGTTTTGGTTTTGATTACTAGTAAGATGAGCTGGTTGAGTCCTGAACCTGACTGTCTCACCGCAAGATAATCCTCACAAATCATGAAGCAGTTCAAGCAGCATAAACAGAGTTGGCAGGGAGCATATTATGAGAAGAAGTATGGCATCTCTTGGAACCTGACTAGAGGAGTCCAGAGCTCCTCCACCAGCTTGGTTGTGCAACATGATGAGATCATCAATAATTTGCACTACTCTTTTCATGAAAAGCCTGGACCCACAACCCTAACCCTAGGGTTTAGAGTCCCCCTCCACCAGAAACCTGGATGGAAAACTAACAAAATAACAAAATAATACATACACAGCTTGGGCCACGGCCCCAGGCTCACTGATTGACCTGTTATAGAAATTGGGTGGCGATAGATATATATGTGTGAGAGAGAGAGAGAAATTAGCAGTTAGTTGACCTGCATGCAACCAGCCAAAAGGAAGAAGGGCCAAAAAAGGAGAAACTGGCATTTATCTAGAGAAGAGATTTGATCATCATTAGCTACCTCCAGGATCACCAGATCTCATGTAGGTAGACGATATCATCAAACCCCCCCCCCAAAAAAAAGATAAAAAAAGAATTGGTGTGTAGGTGGTAGCTGCTACTTACTTATTTGAGGCAGGACGGACTAGACTTACATAGATTACGAAGTCCTCGGACCTCGAGAATGCCGTGAGTACTATTAGTATAAGTACCTGGCCATCACCCAACTTCATGCAATCGGTATTTGAAGCTTCAAACTTGGGTCGACTTGTTCATGGGGAGGGGGGGCGGGACGGGGTGGGATCAAGCAAACAAGCAAGCGCGCACGTGATTAGCAGCAAGCTTGTCAGAGGTGCAGCAACTACAAATCGAGAGTAGCTACAACGACAACAACGGACGATTGCTGGAAAGAACAAATCGATCCCCACGGACGCCCCCGTGCGCGAGAAACGAATGTGACCTCTTTTTCCCACTGGCTTCGCCCGAACTAGGGAACCTTGGATTCCATTCCGTCACGGAGAACGGGTTCTGTCCTTGGATTCCATCCCGTCGCTGAGAACGGGTTCTCTTCGGAGCACCTGTCGGCATTACCATTTCTTCATCAAAGTAAACTAGCTAATCCCATAGCCTATTAATGTATTTAGTATTTTACCCAGAATCTCAAGCTTAATTTCCTTTTTACCTCGCTCCCTTAGTCACCACATTCTAGGGCCCAAAAACAAAAAAAATTGCAAAAAAAATCACAGTTGAAATTTTTCTTGAAATAAGGAATATTTTGTTACAATAGACTTATTAGGACAGTCACCTTGTCTTTGGGCCTGCTCCCCCTATCCCATCCTTCAGTGGCATTGGCAAACGAAGGAAATTTTATTAAGTCTTCATATGAAATGCTGAAACTTCGCATTTAATACACGAGGAGTTTCGAGAGTAACTATAGTAGGAGCAGTGAAAATATACGTAACCAGCAGTGGAGGCGCTCAGAAAAAAGGAAAGACAAGATGAAACTCAGTTTACCACCAAAATTGGTGGAAAAAACTACTTTGGGTCCCAGTTATCTTGCTTTGTAAAATTTTCATTCCAAATTACATGTTTGATGGCCTAATATGCCAAACTGCAGTTCTCATCCCCTAATCCCAGGACTTTAGTAATAACTCTACTATTCCTTAGTTTTTTGAACGAAAGAATTGTCAAAACAGCAAATATTTTGGGTCAATTTCCTTAAATGTCTATTCCTGATATAGGTAGCCAAACTACAAAAGGATTTCTTTTTTGACAAGTTTGTGTAACAAGTGGCCATTTATTGCTATTTCTCTTTGGATGGTCTCTACGAACCAGCCTTTTTATCAAATTTTCTTTAGGAGCCTATATCACTACTCATGCCCAATACACTCCTAACAAGTGATAGCCACATGTGGTTTAAGGGGTGAATAGTTAGCTATTTGTGTTTAGAAGGGGAAAGAAAGAAGACATGACACAATACCTACCACTAGTTTACTTTTTTGCATTTATAATAACAAGAAATTCTTTTGTATTTGATTTTTTTGGCAAAATATCAATCAAATCTTGTGCGAAATCGCACATGGTGTGACACTATTGCTGGAACAATGTTCGTAATATGATATTTAAAAAATTTGTACCCAGTCTAACAATCTTTTGCACCTTCATTTTGTCACTCCTTTTTATTATTATTCATAAAATTCAATTTTTTTTATCAAACATCAAAAGTCAACATGAGACTATTAAATGCAAATCATAGCAGAATTCAATAGGTCCCACATTTTCAAGAACCAATTTTCAATTAACTCAAAGTGGGTTGCATGTTTTCATTTCATTTGCCATTCAAATGTGTAATGAGCTCATGGTTGTGCGTTTTGTTTCAAAAACATCCCCACAACATAAACATTCCATTTTAAGAAACACCATGTGTGAGCTAGGCCCATTACATTACACTAGGTAATGTCTTGCCACAACCTTAAAACCTTAAACCTTACACTTACTGATAGCACATTTCATCCCATGCAACAAGTGATGAAGTGTGGATTTGATGAGGGCCATTTACTCTTCTTTTTTTTCTTTTTTTTTTCATGGGCATCTTGGAGCATGGCCCATTTTTTGTTCCTCCATCAAAATAGACAACATCTTGGTCAATTCTCGAGGGGATTATTTAAATGAAAATAAGAGTCTTAGGGGGGGGGGGGGGGGGGGCGCCTCCCCCTCCACCAACAAGCGCGGCAAAGGGCGAGGGGGTCCCTGCCCGCGGCCTACCACTA
>Ga0116229_10000972_pt1 | contig 42808 bp, 44 predicted proteins | sample S1TSphgellanicum_3_FD_87313 | JGI IMG/M metagenome (GOLD analysis project Ga0116229, IMG submission 87313) | Host-associated microbial communities from peat moss isolated from Minnesota, USA - S1T2_Fc - Sphagnum magellanicum MG | ecosystem: Host-associated > Plants > Peat moss > Unclassified...
GCAATTTGTTGACTTTTTTAGCCATGATTTTCACATGTGAAAGTGTTTGAAGAGTGTGGTCTATCACAAATTTCTAAGAGCATCTTCATTGGCATCATTATAATGGCAAATACACAATATTTCAGATGAAGTCCAACCTTTAAATAGTGGGAAATTGAATTTGAACTTGTAAACATGCAATGGATCTAGTGCTCTATAGAAAAGCCAATTTTAAAAAAAAAATGGCTACTTTTGATTGGTTGGTCATAATGATTGGTTGGTCCATATGGTCTTAGTGTTGGGCAGGTAAAGAAATTTTACTGGCTAAAAAGTGTAGCAAGAAATTTTTTTACCAAGTTGTCTTTACCTCACATTTAGCCTACATTTAGCCTATTGTACCCACATGGTAATTATAGAGATAAAATGATGAAAAATTTACCCCTAGCCTTATCATGTTAAAGGGTAGATGTTCCTCATTCACCTATATCATTACCTAGATGATAATTTTGCAAAGCTTATATACCCTTACCTGGTTTGAAAATTTGACAAAACTCGTATACCTTTATTTTTGAAAGGTTTAATATATTGAGGGACCTTGGTGATATATATATATATAAATCGATATACCCGCCCAACACTAGTAGGTCCCTAAACTGCCAAAATGATTTAGACAACCATCCAACATATTTAAACACCTTGAGTGCTCTTTCCATGCCATACCCGAGTCCACGAATCTACCCACATCAACTTGAGATGGAAACAATGCCCCCCCAAACAATTGTGTTCCACTTTTTTCTTAATCTCCAAATGAAACCAATCATATGTGGGGACCAATGTTGTGTGGGTATACTATTTCGGATATATTATAGGGTAAGGGTATATATAGGACTCAATTTTTCTTTCAATCAGGTTAGGTTCTGGGTATTAAATATCACAATTTTTGGGTAGATGGGTAGGATGCGGGTAATCCTTGTCTTATATCCAGGGTTGGGGTAAGAAAAAGGGTATGTACTTTTAATTGATTATGTAAGAATAAAAAAATGTTCACACTTTGAAATTATTAGGACGGTTTTCAAATACAATGGAATTTACTCTTCATTTTTTTAAAACTCTAATTGTGTGGGTATATCTTACATATACCCAATGATATCAATAGGATATTATTTTTCAGATGTATATGTTCTGGGTATGTGATTCATGAGGGTATATTAGTTGTAAGAAAATAGGTTTAAGACAAGGGATATGACTTATAACCGGGGGGTATATCTGGGTAAAAGATATAACCACAGAACACTCTTTGGGGACAGACCAAAACTTTAGAGGCAAAAAGCAGGTCTAGAGGTGGTTATGTTGTTAAAGGGCCCTTGGTTCCTATGGCCTCAAACCACATCAGCCCTCATGCTAATCATGTGATCTGCCCTTCAGCACACAATACTGATATAATCACAAACATGAAGGTGCCCTCAAGACACAATAGGGAATTTCCTACATTGGGTTGTTCTATCATATGTGCCAAGCCATCAAAGTGATCATGATTTGAAAGAGATATTTGGAGAAATGAAGTATTACGGAGCTTCATGTGCCTGCCTAACTCAATTGGGGTTGTAGTATCATGCATATCAAACAAGCCATCAGCTAAAGAAAGTGATGAAGATTTAAACAGAGATGTGGAACATGAAGTGTTATTGAAACTCCCCAGAAAAACAGGATTTGGATAACCAATGATCATATTGCTCCTTGACAACAATGACTGAAAGTTACTTTTAGCATGTCACTAAGTTCATGAGTTCCATGAAAGGGAAAAATTTTCTTCTATGAAGAGGGAAAAAGGCTTTACACAACCATCACCATCACTCCATGACAATGACTGCAGTTATGTTACACTAGGTAACCGGCGAGAGTTGGCTGATTATGAGCACAATGACTCTTTGAGGCCATGGAGATGACCAGCTCCTTAAGAGCCTTTACCTGTCATTTGGTTTTGGTGTGTGGATGAAATGTACTTTTCTTTCCATGTTCTTTGGCAAGTTATGGATGTAAAGCAGAAACCATGAGTAGACAAGTTGGATACTCAAGCATGGATGTCCAATGAAGAAGAGACATGTCATTGAGATGACCACTAAAGCTGGTTATGAAAATCTCGCTAATGATGGGTTCTAATGAAGGGGAAAACTTTTGCCCATGTTAATAAGTTATCACCCATTGCTGAAGATAAGCACCATCCCAATTATGCAAATCATTTGTCCTCATGTTCTACCACTTTCTTCAACCAGAATTTGCTCGCTCTCACCAACAGCAAATCCCCACATTCATTCAGAGGTATTGTTAACTTCACAGCCCAAGCCCCAATTTTCAGTTATAGAGATTGCAGATTGCTGACCTTAATGAGAATTCTAATGGGTCCCTAATCCAATTCGCAAGATCTTTTGGTGTGTGACCAGAGCTCAGCATTGAGGCGATGATATTTTGTTGTTTTTGGTTTGAAAAGAAAATTGCTTCATGGTTGATTCATACTCAGTGAATTTATCAATCAGATCTTTTGTTTGGTCATTGTCATTGTTGTTATTGTTAAGACTTTGCAGACCTCAAAGCATTCTACATGGGGAAGAAGAAGATGATGCAAACAATTCCGATAACATGGATGCAAATGGTCATCACACTGCTTGTGATGTTCTTGGTGACAATCAAAATGCCAGAAGTGGTTCATGCACGAGATTCAGTGGATATCATCAACCAGTTAGACTCCACATTTACTTTGCACTGTCGGTCTCGAGATAATGATCTGATGCAACACGATATTACAGCTGGAGAAGACTTTGCATTCAGTTTCAATGAGAATATCTGGGGTACTACCGAGTTCTGGTGCAATTTCTGGTGGGGTAACAAATCGCAGGAGTTCACTGTGTGGAAGGGAAGCGATATTCGCGGTACTCATAAACAGATCTGTGCACAATGCATGTATTATGTAAGGCCAGATGGATTCTATGTAGGCCAATGGAATGGACCACCTCCCACATTTATGGATCCTTGGCTCACTTGAAACCTCATCAGCATCTGATGCCAAAATCATATTAAGCATCTGATGTCCCACAGATGATCAGCTGCAAATGCTGATCAACTTATTCTATAACTAGAGTCAATCTCAATTCCAAGCTTCCCAAAAGTCCTTCACAAGGGGAGGTGAAAAGGCAAAAGAGTTCAGATGCAGACATGGGTTTATTAATAAAGCAACAGAGCCATCCAGATATGCATTTCACCTTTCAAAGTCTAATAAAAATGCAAGGCAATTTGCAGGTTAGTCTCTTTGGTGATGTCCTTGACCTGTTGCATTACAAGGATGAAGTTATCTAGAATCTGCTTGTCCTTAAGATAGAAACATTCTGCCCCAAACAGGCAGAAATGGGTTGTGTAGGACTTAGTCAGAAATTTTGCAACCATCTTCTAAGTTGTGTTTTAGCAAAGGTTACAACTGTGGTTACCTTTGAGAATCCCTCTTTAAGTCTCTATATGGGTTTTACCTTTTTTCTGCTACAGTTGAATATACCATGTGTTAATTTGGGATTTGTTTTGATCTTATGAGCATCCAATAGGGAGGTCTGCTGGCCAACCGTACTCCTGGAGAAGTGACAGCACTACACCATTTGTCCACCCGAAGCCAGTCTGTGACAATCATCAGCATGACAAAATAACCAATATTAGAGCTGTTAGACCAACCCTTCTCCCCTTTCCTGCATATACCATACCTGCCACTAACAATCAGCAGTCTTTTGCAAATATTTAATTGTTTAAAAAAAAGCAGGGTCCTCAAGTCCTGATTGGAATATTTCAGAATTTCAACAGTCAAGAATAAATACACAAAGTGCATCTCACTTTTTAGTCTATAACACTTATCTAGTGGCAGGGACATTCATAAATGGGAGTTTGTTTCTCCAGGATTTTGGCAATATCACTAAATTTTTTTCTTCTTCTCAGCGAACCCTTTGAGAATTATTTAATGCTGAACATCAGTCATAGGGGTGCAGTATGTGGCAGATTAATGGGCTTTAGCAGATTAAGGGGCTTAAATTTGATCTGCCTGTGAGACTGAAATCTGTAAGTGGCAATAGCTAAACTACAAATGGTGAGATGATGGAATCAATCATCACGAAGTTGAATCTGCTTTACATACCTGGGGATTATACTCTCCGCCAAAGCCTTCTTGCCCACAGTATTGAGCATTGTACTTTTCAATCATCTTACCAACTGCTTGAAATGAAGCATAGTTTGAGCTAAGCCAGCGCCTTGCAATGCTCAAGGCCAGTGTCTTGCCTTGATGGGACTTGGTTGATGCTAGCCCTTCGATGATCATGTGTTGCAATGGAGGCCATGCATTTGGAAAATCCCTGGCACATGAACGGACACACTGAATTCAGCACATCCAAATGCACCATGTATCATATCACCATGGTCTTTGTCATCAAGCAAAAAATTAAAAAGTTGTGGGCTGGACTAAATCACAAAGACCCCTTTGATCAATTTTGACCTTTGGAGATATCTGCTGAGAACCCATTGATTGCAGAATGCTTGGGTAGTTTTGACTTTTTTTTACTCAAGTCCACATGTTGCAACATATTACCAACAAGATGAAGAGGGATTTTCCAAATGAATTGCATGTGCATTTGAGCCCACTGATTCACCCATCAAGAAAAACAGCAACTTTACAAGACACTATGGAGTGGATAAATAAAAATAACCATTGCTGTCCTGTTTCTCTTAGAGATGTTGCGATGCCTGCTGCCAGCAGAAGACCCGAACTGTTGAGGGCAGCGATAACCTTTCCTATCTTCTTATCTCCTGCATGCATGATCCAGTTCTGTTTTCTAATTAGGAAGGTTCAAGTAAGAACAGCACCAGTCTAGAAAATGGATGAACAAAGATCTTTCCTCTTTTGGATTCCAAGGAAAAAGGGAATCAGAAGGCATGATCATACATACTGGGGGCCAATACTCCACACCACAGAGGGATGAAATTGGAGGCAAAGGCATGCTTATTCTGGCTTTCTTCATTCCATGGGTAAATGCCACCCTACAAAAGACAAACAAAAATCAAACAATGGTCCAAATGATTGAATACAGACAAAATTGACTTTCCTCGTTAAGGTAGTAAGTAAATCTCGAGCTACGATTGTTGATGGTTGTCACCTTTTTGCTGCAAGCAGGAAGCCAATAATCAAACCACTGACCCAGCTTTGCATTCCAAAGAATACTTTGGATAGCTTTCTTGCGGGATTTGGCAAAAACTGAAAAGTTTCTGCTTGTTTCTATGTCACCAACAACTTTTGCGAAAAATGCTATGTTGACCTCCATCTGCATACATTGACCCAGCCTCTGATTTAACATTCCCATCAAGATACTCAGATGTGAGGTAATAATGGTTTTCCATATGTGCTTGCAGATTATGAGTAGAAAAACACACACCTGAAACAGAAAGGAGTTGAGGTCAACAGGAATGATCGATGAAGTCCGGAGGGTAGTCAGATGTTCCTGGTCCCTAGGATGGATCCAAACACCACATAAGCAAAAGAGAAAGTATGACGATGGGTATTCGATGGTCCACAAAGATGTGACATAAAAAATTGCAAATGATTGGCACAATGCTCAGTATGATTTGAATTCATGATTCATGGGACTCACTGCATCCACCGAGAACTGAAATCCCATCCTGACTCGGCAGCTGTTGCAATGTCATGATACACTTGCTTCTGGCGACTAGTACTCAGTCCTGCTGTCACATTTGTATCCTGGATTCAAATATCATAGATTTAGAACCTTGAACCCCTTAAGCTATATATGTCCTCTTGATTTTACTTTCAGAAGGAGCTCTATCAGAGCTCCAGGAGAGAGGACCACTCATGTGTTTTTATGTTAGGATTTCCATGAAGCAGGACATTTTTTTGGTTAGAACTTTGGAGCAAAGATCCTTACTGTGGTGGAAGACTCAGGCCGTGGAGAGTCCCAACGAGCCCAATATCGGCTAAGTTGATGGACATTGCATACTGAATCTTCAACCAACACTATGTGCGGGTCTGAAAAACACAAGCCACAAATAAAGGATTTTAAGGCACTCCAGTTCTTGTCACACCTACAATTTTTTGAAGGCACAGAGTTCAGAACAAACCCATCTGGACAACAGTAGTTTCCTACAGTTACAAGAATCAACAAAAATAAATAGGAGCAACAATAATATAAACATGAAGGTCTTCCTCACCTGTCGTCCAAAACTTATGCTCTTGTAATAGAACCGGCAGTGCTGTTTTCAAAAGGCTAGGGTCTTGCACACGCTTGAAAATCGCAAGAATCATCACACTTAGAAGAGGAGGTTGGCTTGTGAAATATTGCAGCAAAGTAAAACACCCAATCCCTCTCTCAGATACTCCATACCCAATATTACTAGTCATTGGAGCCACCTTACTTGCTTGCTACCCATACATAATGGTTTTCGTATGGCTTTCTCTGCCACTTATTTTCATCCCGTACAAGGCACAATGGACAGATCTTCTTAAGTCTACTGGACCTAACCATTGTGCAAAATCCACATGCTCATTCTGCAAATCATGAAAACCATTATGTATTGGAACATGCCAGGGGTACAGGCCATTAAGCCCTCAAGAGGTGCCTGTAAGGAATTTGGGCGAGCCTGGTAGGGCAAGCCAAATCTGCAAATTCCCAAATTCCTGCTCACAAGCACCTCTCGAGAGGGCACAAATGGCCTGCACCCTGCACATCCCATTATACTGTATGTGGCCTGCTTACAAAGATTTGCCTCATTAAAGATTCACAGGAAGTTGACAATAATAATATATGTTTCTGGACAAAAGTTTGCACAAAACCTGCGATTTTCATAGTACATACGACCTCCATTTGGCATAAACCCATATTGCTCCACAAGTGCCAGCAAGCTCTCTACAATTCCTTTGGCTGTGTCAACCATTCCACTGACAAGGAGACCTCTGCAATTTCATGTTTTATAATAAAACCTTATGATTCTTTTATAACAGTCAAGAAAAAATCTCCGACTTCTTTTTTGTTAAGTGCAAAAAAAATTTGGTTCTAAGCTGCAAACTGGTGCAGTAAAGTAATCTGTTCAGACCATCATCATGTCTTTTTTGTTCTCAAAAGTGGCAGAAATGTCAAATGCAGAGAACAATGGATTACACAACATCCTCAACAAAGATCTGACAAACCCATTTTGAAGACAATCTGCAACCAAAGAGAAAAAACAAAACAAAGTGCATCACCTGATAATCCAGTAGCTGTCCCAGTAATAAACCTCTCGGAAACGATCACCAGGGATGATAAAAGGCTGGGGCACTGGTAGCAGAGTGTGCTGGTCGGGTTGTTTCTCCACAGTAGCTGCTGTTTGACGTGCCAATATGAGCCACAAAGCATGGATCTGCAATGCCCATTTCCTTACCTGCTGGTTTTGGACACCAGGGACGAAGTTGGCAGGAGTTGGAGTATAGTCCACCGGTGTATATGCAAGCAGATCACTTCCTGGTTCATCGAAATACGAGTTTTGAAACTGTTGGAATGCACCTGATCAGTGGGCATCGAATCAAAGAAAATCAGTCAACCCCCCCACCCCCCCGCAACAAAAACGTTAGAGAAACAAACACCCCGCATGTCTGTCTGCAAGATCCACAGAGCAGCTCCGCTGAAGAAGAACATGATCCTCTAAGAAAAAAAAACCCCCAAGAGAAAGGATGATGATGGATGGTGATAGCCATACTTGGTGGGATTGTGGCGTTTTGAGAAGAGGAGGAGGAGAGAGTTTGAAATGCCTTGGTGGTGACATTGAGCTGGTACTTCAAGGGCAGATCTACGTAAAACTTGGGGTCGAAATTGGGTCCTCCACCCAACGAAGCTAGCGCCGCCGTTTGCACTGCGATCAGAAAACTCAGCAGCGGAGATAACTGGATAGAAGAGATGACAGTGGCGTTCTCACACGCAGCTGCTGCAGAATACGTTTCCATCGCCCCCGCGGGAATGCGCGCGCGGGGTCGTTGTTTTTTCCTTCAGCGACGTTCACAATACTTCGGCGAGCGGAGTTTCTCGAGTCGGAGAATGTGGAATCGAGAACTTGGAATCAAGCGAATTGGAGCAAATTTGTGGAATCAAGAACTTAGAATCGAGAGAATTGGAGCTAATTCGTGGAATCGAGAACTTGGAATCGAGTGTATTGGAGCTAATTCGTGCAATCGAGAACTTAGAATCGAGTGAATTGGAGCTAATTCGTGGAATCGAGAACTTGGAATCGAGTGAATTGGAGCTAATTCGTGGAATCGAAAACTTGGCATCACGTGAGTTCGTGGAAGCGAGAACTTGGAATTGAGTGCATTGGAACTAATTTGTGGAATTGAGGACGACTTGGAATGTAGTGAGTGAATTCGAGCTAATTTGTGGAATCGAGGACTTGGAATTGAGTGAATTCGAGCTAATTTGTGGAATCGAGGATTTGGAATGGATTGAATTTGAGCTAATTTGCAGAATCAAGGAGGACTTGGAATGTAGTGAATTCGAGCTAATTTGTGGAACCAAGGAGGACTTGGAATGGAGTGAATTTGTGGAATCCAGAACTTGGAATCGACCGACAGAATGGGGAACAGCAGGGGACGAACTTATATGGTTTCAACTTCACGTGCAACTTTTTCTTTTCTTTTCTTGTTGTGTTTTTCCTTTTCTTTTCTAGGTGGTACTGTGTGTGTCAGCCTTTTTATTGGGTGCGAAATTTTGCACTATTGCCAAAATTTGAAAAAAATTTGTTACAAATTCAATGAATTTTTTGAATTTTTTTTCCCAAATTAAAAAAAATTCTTACAAATTTTATTTTTATTTTTTGCCAGATTTCTATGCATGGTTGCAGTAAGAAGCCCCAAAAAATCAGGATATCTAATTTTATTCATTTTTAATAGCCAAAATTGGCCAAATCCTCTTGTGGATGATCACTACAATAACCACATCACAAAATTGAGAAAAAAAAGGGAAAAAATGTGTGTGTGTGTGTGTGTGTCTTTTTGGGGCGTGTCATAAATGCCTAAATTTACTGAAGTACAATTTACAAGTATCCTACATACATAGTCATAAAGCTTAGACAGGCCCCTCTTTGTTGACAAGTTTCTTTTTTCTTTTATTTTTTTCTTGGAAGCTGTTCTGAGCAACCAAATGGCCTAAATGCATTGGATGTCTATCAGGCTTTTGTGTAGCCATTCCAAAAACAAAGGGCCTAGGATGAGGGCCTAGGATGATCACTTTTGTTTAGGGTAAAGTCCCCGGGGTGGGGCATACCCAAAATAAGGGGCCTAGGACAAGATGGTATCACTTTTGTCTAGGATAAGGGACATTCCTTCAAAAAAGGACCTAAGTCAAGATGATATCACAAGCTAAGCTGCAAGGACTATCCACTTTGAAGTTGTACTAGAATGTTATTTACTTGAAGGATATATGTCTTTTTGAGTACCTTTCTTTTGTGTTTCCATATGACCTTTGAGGACTTTTCTTTTCTCTTTTTTGGTTTTTTCACATGAGCTATAAGTCACCATTTCTTTTATTGGGTTTTTCATATGAGCTCTAAGCATTTATTTTTTTCATTAAAAAAATCATAGAAGGAAACTACGCAATTTTTATTTTTAAAAATTCATCTATGTAACTAGGGTTTAATGTAATGATTTTATTTTATTTTCTATTTTAAAATGAATGGTTTGAGAAAAAGTTGGAGCTTTGTGTGTACTGTGTGTACCTTTGATGGGACTCAATGTTGAAGAAGAGAAAAAGAGGAAAGGTGTCAAAGTAATTTGAGCTTTGCAATTACAAAACAAGCCATTAGAAACACAAGCCATGCATGCACACAAAAGTCTTTCAGTTTGAAATTTCAACCAAAATCAAGTATTGGATGAAGAGACAACAAATGTCAAATTGAGCTCAGGCAAGACAAAGAAAGTGATGACCACCGGGGGTGGGGTCGATGGGAAGGTTTTATACAATTGAAAACGAGCTAAATGTGGTTTTGATTGCTTTCTTCTGAAACTCATGACAAAACATGACTTGACAAAAAGTGCCATTTTCAAGTGTGTGCATCAAGGGTTTTTTTTTTTCTTTTCAATTTTGTGATGTAGTCATCACACTGGCAATCATCGACAAGAGGTATTAGCCAAATTTGGCTACAGTTCAGAGAGGAAAGTAGAGAAATTTCAGCATCCTGATATATTTTGGCAAGCTAATGGAACCTATTGTGATTTCAAAAAAAAAAAAAATCGTCAAAATCTGGCGACGACTTTCAGTGCATTTTTTTCACAAAAATCCTTTGCATGTTGCAGTGGTTTGTTTTTCCGTTGCCAAGTGGCAAAATTCGCCCTAAATTAAGGACTTTGGTCCCCAGTTTTCAGTGTCATACTAGGGTGTGCATTCCCATGACAGGCCACCCACTATTTCAGTGGTGACCATCCCCATATTTAGGGTTCCATGTGAACAAGTGGCTCTGCCATGGGAGGCTCCATCTTAAAATAATGTTTTATATGAAATCAAATTAATGGATTTACAGTTCCATTAACAAAAGTTCCAAAGACATGGATTCTCTCGCTCTTTGACAACAAGATTAAATGGAGTTGGAAAATTGGGTGGGTGGATTTCTTGGCAACCAGCACCCTCTCAGAAACTTAGATTTTTTGACCACATAACTTCTTTTAGCCCACATAAAGAGTCAAAAGTCCATACCCAAAAAGAAAAAAAGAATGAAAAAAAAAAAAAAAAAGGATTTCTGCATGCACAGTACAAAGGTACAGACACTGAAAAATTCACTAAAAGTGCTACAGGAGCTGCATGAAGCCTGTTCAGTGTGTGCAGAATTTCCTTTTGCTTTGCCATATGACCTTGATTTTATATCAATATGTTCTGCTCTATTCTGCTCCTAATCCCTGGAATCTTCCGTTGTAATCTGCTAATAGTAGTTCACTGGTTGGTCTGTGTGTTCTTCCCATGGCAAATAACCTGCATGGTTGTGGCCCTCATTGGCATTTTAACATGACAGTGTCTGAACTGAGTAAGAGAGCTCTCTTAATGGTTACTATGCTCCGTAGCTTTTGTTAACTTGGCTGTGACCAACTACATTGTCTCAGTTTAGACAAGGGTAGAAGAGGGGCGGCAGAGGAAATCACTATTGCTGGTATCAATTTGTGCAATGGTTTGGTGCCTCAGCTATGGGTTTCTATTGAGCTCTTTGTGGAGCTTTGAGAATTAACAGGTCCACTCCTCGGTCAGTCAGTATATCATTTGTGTCCAGATCAAACAACTTAGACTAGTTGCACAACAGCGGCCACTCGGAGTGACCCTCCCTGCAGAAGGTTTGGGAGCTCATCAAAAAGAAATGCAGTACGCCATCCCCATCCTTTTGGAGCCTTTGGCAGAAGAGTGCCTGCCTGTTTGGGACTGCCAAGTATCATCACCTCCCGCTTTGCTGGACATATCAACTGCAAGTCAAGATATAAGTAAGTCCAAAGGCCTGTTTGATGAGCCAGAGGTAGCAGTAACCTCTTCCTGCATTATATAGATACATCATCGATGATCAACCTCAGTTCTTCTCTTCTGCAGAAATGGCTCTGCTGGCATCACTGATTTGGCTTTGCCAGTGGCTTCACAAAAAGGATCAGGACACTCCTTTGATGCAAAGACAATCCTGGGCTTTTCTTGGAAAGAAAAAGAACATTAATAGAGCAGAAATATCATGGAGAAGGGTGGAGACAACTGACTTGATAGCGTGCCGTAACTTTTTCTCTGGTGTCTGTGTAGAATGAGACCTGCAAAAGAAAAACTATGAGAGCCTGAAGTTTTCAATTGAACAATAAGTGTAAACACAGGAAGAAAATATCTAAAATGGTTTTGGTTTGGTGTCTGGATGCCATAAGAATGCAAAGTCCCATTTGCATTTGCAAACACTTTTTTGATTTTATCCTCTTCTGAACAATATTCATGCCATATGATCTTGACCTGAGTAGCTACAGTAGTTCCAACAAACAGTAGAAAAGATCCATGGAATGTCAGAGCTGCAGAATGTCAAGACAGATGAAAAAGAGGGAGAGACAACTATTGGCACATCAAAAGTAAGTCAATGACTTAAGCTATGTATTTAGTGTCTGAGGAAATACCTTTCTGTGAGGTCCAACATCTTCGGCTTTGCGACGATGTAAGAACAGACCTGCATGTAAAGATGATGATATAACATTAGTCATTCTTAATGCTTTAAATTGACAAACAAATAGAAACTTCTTGAAACCATCAGATAGCCCATGGATGTAAGGTACATGACATCAAAAGATTCAGTGTAGTTCAGCAGATGTGTGAAGGAAGATAAAATACCAAGAGTACGCCGGCCTCGTGGATCTTCATCATTGAAAGCTTGCACACTTACCTTATCCCCAGAAATCAGTCCCAACCATATGATCAGCTATGGTCACATTCTTGGTGAGAAAACTCAAGCTGTCATTTTTTCTTAAAGACCACTAGTTTGGCAATGTCTGATGATTTCAACAAATTTCTCTACCTTGTCTAGTTGATCTACTCGAATTTTCTGGTAAAATGTTTCACAAAACATGTTGGCCAAATCACATATTGCTTACTGATCAATTACAATTGCAAGAGTATCAACAATGACCATGAAAATGAGTTGGATTCCAACCTTCCAGAGAGACCCTGCATAAAATGCTTCAGGTGAGTGCTTTGACTGGCCATCTCCAAGCCGATGTACATCATCAAATTCAACCCTTTTGAAACCCACAACATGTGTTAGAACTATCTAGATTGTAACTGATCATAGTTCCATATACAATTGACTATTCTTTCATCCAAACATTCTGCATAAAGACCCAGGTACAAAAAGTTAGCAGCAGATGCCCTGTACATGAGGTAAACCTACTTCAGCAAGGCAAAGAGAGAACTTCTCATAAGATGCATACCCAAAACGAAATGGAGGAAAGCTGCGCAATGGAGTGTGTAGATTCAAGAGAATGGATCCCCCTTCGCCACCTTCCCATTCACGAAGAGTGTTCGATTCTTGAGGGTTACTTTTCTGAAGCACAAGATTGGATGATGATTCCACACCAGCAAGCTTAACAGATAGAGGCGACTCCTCTTCCACTCTCCCTGTGAGGTCTGATTGACCAGGAGCCCCACCATTCCCAACACCAGGGCCCCCTTGGTTTAAGCCAGCCACTGCAGTGAGACCATCTGTCCCACTGTGAGCAGGCAAGTCCCTCCCTGCAAGATCTGTCCGTCCGTCTAATTGGTTGCTACCTACACCACTCTGCTGAGGTCCCCCCCTTGGTCCATAGGCTCCAAAGGCAGGGATATAGAGGAATCTTGGGGCAGGCCAAACACCAGGAGGTTCATAATTTGTCCCTCGCCCAATTCCTGCAAGCCCATCCATTGCATTGCGAACATGAACCCGCCCAGGGGACTGCACAGTGGCAACTCCTCCACCAAGACCCTCTGGCCCAGAGTAACTGCCAGTTGACATAGCCCCAGCATTCCTGTCCTGGCTGTCATCACGATAGAGCACACCAGGAATCCTTCCATGTGAATAACTAGGATTGAATTGCCGGCAACTGCAGGTTATGTAGATAAGACTGCAGTTCTTGCAGGTGTCTGCAGCTATTGTGAGCACTTGTTGTCGTAGGAGTGTCTGCCAATCACCATTAGACACATGGAGTTGAGAGAGAAAGAGAAGTACAAAGAGAACAGGATGTTGCTTTCGGTATTGTGGTTTAAATTAAACGATCAGAATAGTAAAGTGGAGACCAGGCCATCAAGGGGTAAGATGAAATGTAAGGCTATATGCAGGTCATGCCAAAATGATTCTGAACTAAATGTGGTCCCAAGTCAGCTCACTTAAGCCATTCATCTGTCTACACATGTAAACAAAGGTTACCTGCAACCAGAGACTGTCAGCAACAGATTTACATGGAAACCCAAGCTCTTCAAGGCGTCCACGCATGTATAACAAGTCCTCAAAAGCCATATGACAGTAGAGCACACCACCTCCTTCAAATATTCCCATAAAAGCCTCCCAGTCCTCTGTATTGCACCAGTCACTTGTGTTGGGATATGCCTTTTTCAGCTTCCTCTCCACCACCCGTCCACCCCATGATAGTGATGGGCATGCACTGTCTCTAGATGCCAAAAAAAACCAGACAACAACATTGCACAGAAGAATGTCAGAAGAATTCTTTAAAGGATTTGGGAGATTGGAACAACTGACATACACATCCAAATAGCCAAAATATAGAAGTTTCCAGAATACCTCAACCACTGGTCCTGCAATATTTTAGTACAGGTTGAGGATGATGAAGTCTGCGATGATGGTGAGCAATGGCCCTGACCAAGCTGATCCCCAACCCGTGGAGGATGCCATGCTTCCTCATAAGTAAACCGCTCACAGAACCCTGATTCAATACCCCCAAGAGCAACTTGCTCTGGAGTAGGACATGTATCCCCACTTGTGCAGGCCTCTCCATTCTTGCGGATCTCAATAAAAGGCTGTGCAGGATCCACTTCCCTCAAGGCTTTCACAACTGGTGACTGCATCACTTGATCATAACTACACCCGGACACTCCTCCAAGGCCTTGTTCCAGATGCTGGGCAGTACTGGATTCTGGACTTATGTAGCTTGAATGGGAAGAGTGATTTGCAGACAGATTTACAACTACTGTATCTACAAGTTCCATCAAAATTTCATGCGTTGTTTTAATAACTTCATCAGTTCCTTTTAAAGCTGTCCTCTCAACAGCCACCTGCCTTAATGAATCATCTGAAATGCACCTGAAACACAAACCTAATATCAGAAGCATGTAACAAATTTGCTGTAAATGTAAGAACCAAAATGGTGAGTCTTCTATCTGTTCAAAGATTACAGGGCAAACCCATGAACATCAACTGGTCATGCTAACCTGGAGCTAGATTTCTGAAGAATCTCCTCAGATTTTTGGCTGTCGTAAGGCACAGGGGATGGAGTGCTATCACTGTCCATCACAGATGTGGCCGCCATAAGTGATTCTTTTGAACGTGAGCTTGAAAGCTGAGGCATCTCCAGCACCACCCCTCGAGCCACCAACACACTCAAGGCAAGCTCAAACCTGCAATATCAAAGATGTTCACATCCATCTTAAACACTCTATTTTCAACCACAACACTAAAATACAAATTGAACAATTTGGAATTTCATTCATTTCATTACTAACATTTTGGACTTTCAGCATACTAAAACAAACTCATATTAGCATCAATCCATCTTGCCCTCTCATTCCCTCGTGAGCATCTCCAAACTGTGTGCTTTGCACATGTTTTAAGTTAAACAATCAAGTTTTTGCAGTTCTGATGTTTCCAGCAACTGTCAGCTAAAGTCTGGAAGCCATCATTAGGGACAGCATTGGAAAAGACCTTTTCTCTTCACTTGGGACCCAAAGCTCATCTGAAGTCAGAAGAAGGCGCAATGTTTGTGTTGAAAGCTTTGGCAGAATCTGCAAAGAAATAGCCCAAAAAGCCCTGTCAACCAATTTGTATCTATGATTCAAGAGCTACACCAAGAACACTCCAACTGGATTCCTAACAAATGCATAGATCTCCATTGGTTGTGATTGGTACACAACAGTAGAACAACCCTAGGAGTTCGATGAAGAGGGTTACAGGGCACACACCTCCCGAAGCTCAACTGCACCGCCTCGGCAAAGGTAGCCCCAGCATGCCTTGCGCACACGCTCTCCATGCACTCCGTAATCTTGGCTCTCAGCAAATGCCTGCAACTCAAGAAGCAGGAACAAAGTCAAAATATTTACATGTGAGCATGAGATGACTGAGATTGCAAGCAAACATAAAAACCATCAAGAACAACAATATACAAAGCATGCTTTGTCATGCCACACATACATCAAGTGTTGTCAACAAGCCCTAGAATCATGCAACTGCCAGAAATATGGATACATCCATGCCAAAGACAAGTCATAATGGTATCCTGAACAAACGAAAATCTGACAGCATGGTTCAAAGACTTCATTCCACTCAAGATTGTTGCAATTCTAACCAGATTCAACCTAGAGAAATGGTACCTGGTAAGAGAGGAAATTTTCTGTCCAAAGTTCAGAGATGATGAAGTTTGTACAAAGTGCACACAAGTCCTGCAAGATGTAATTTCATGTTCATGTACTTGGCTTGGCAACCGTACCTGACTAATCATACAAAGTAAGCAATTGTGCAAACAGGTTGGAAAGGTTGGTGTCTGATAAACAACAAGACCCTAATCACACAGATAAAGGCAGATGCTTATATCAAGTATATGGATTTACTCCCTGATCATTCTCATGGAGCACAGATAATGGTGAAATATTGTCTTGCTTATCATGGCATTCTGATATTCATCTGTCTTGGTTCTGATCAAAAAGTCTCATATATGGGTATTGTGTAATGCTGCCAATTAGAACTACAGACTCAAAATTGTAGAGGATCTGAAACCAGAAAGAGAGAAATCTACTCAGAAAACCTTGCCTGCCTGCCTGCCCTGTTTGGCAGAGTGAGAAACATAGTGAGGATAAGAGTGATGCAAACAAAGAGTGTGGACAAATAATGATATATGAACAGTACCTGCAGATCCAAGAAAGAGCCAGCAGCCAGGACTCGGAAAGCATTACTGTCATCCAGCTTAGGATAGTGTCCATACAAGTATGCCAATGCTGTTGCAACTGCATCCCCATTCACATTCTCGTCATCAATTTGCAGTGTGACTTCATGTGCACCAGCCTCCTTCCAAGGTCCCTGGAGCATGTTCCTGCATTCAATCTCTTAAAGTATAATTGAGCACAGCAGAAGATGCAACAATCACAAAACACAAAGCAATAGCCTTCTAGTTTGTTCTGACCACATTCATGATCAGAACCAAGAGAAGCATTGAGATACATTGACCATACACAACTGGGATCAAACAGCTCATGGTTCATAGGTACATGAGCCTTGCTGGTAACAGCAATTGCTTCCAAATTTTACATAACTGATTAGTGTGATGTTGCTGGTGGCAACAGCTCAACAGAATTTGCAGCAGCAAAGCCAGCAGCTCTAGAACATATATGCCATGGCTGAAAAACACATGGTATACACATGGAAAACTTGGTCTAAGGATTAGGGTAAGAGGAGGGTTTGAACAACAAGACTGAATGAATTTTGAAAGCCAATTGGTGGAAGACATGATTACCAAAAGACCAGAAAGATCTCCAGTGGATTGCTGAATCCACAAATGTACAATTGTGCATCCTTACACATGATGTCCCATGCCTGACTGACGTGCTGTTCTTTTTTCTGCCGCTTAAGACATGAATTGCTCATGTAGGGGAAATGCTAAACTGACCTGAAATAGGAGCTGCGAGAGAGAAGCAAGCGATGCAAATAGAAGGTGTGCCCCATTGCCTTCACGACAATGTCGGAAAACGCTCGCGACTTCCATCCTTCCAATTGCACATGCTCGCATAGCGCCCCCAGATTGCTATCCAGGCCGCCTCGAACCTCAGGTCCCCCATTATCACCACCACCACCATCTGAAGCAGAAGACACCGATACAAGAGGCGCGGAAACAAGAGACGCCGCGGCGTGAGAAGAAGAGTACGCTGATGATGGCTGCTGCTGCTGTGCATGCGACGAAGGTCGCGGTCGTCCGCCTCCCACATGCAGAGCCTCCATCACCACAACCAGCACCTAGTCCTATCCCCCGACTGCACCTTCCCCCCGCCAAAACAACAGACACAGACACAGACACAGACACAGACACACCTCCTTTCCTCACTCCAATTCACATCCCCCGATGTCTCAACAACGCCTCACACCATTTCCATGATCCAACCTTCATCACAACCTTATCCTGAATGAAGCAAGACATTTCTTTTCTCTCTCTCTCTCCTCTATCGGCAGAACGATCTATTGCAGAACAACGAAGAGGAACTTCCTCTGGATCCAGGCCAAGAAGAATCCAGAATCTCTGCAGCAGAATCAAAATTGCTTGTAGTAATCAGTATTACGAGAGCCAACCCTGCTGCAACAACAGCCGGAAAGGACGCTGTCATCCTCCTCCTCATCTCAACTACTTACACACCGAACTTCACAAAATAAGCCCGAAAAGAAAAACAGAAAAAAATGGAACAGGGCGTTCAAGCACGCTCTCTTGCGCAACCTGCAAGAGGCAGGTTTTTGTCAGATTCGCAAATCGAACGCGCTGCAAATCGATCGCATGTGCACTCGCTGCAACAACCTCCAAACAAACAACGACAACAACAACAAACCCTTCGTTCTCTTCCGTCGCGAAGGATAACTACGACCAGCCACGTCCGATGTACAAAGCGTCGGACCGCGACACAAAAAACTGTATCATTCTCCTTCCTTGGGATCAAACGACAGACTGTCAGTTACTTGTTCCATCCGTTGGATCGAAGCACATACTCTCGGTAACTTGATCTATAGCTCCACCCATTGGATTGAATGACGGACTCTCGGTAACTTTTTCCGTCCGTTAGATTCAGTTACAGACTCTCGGTAACATTCTTTGTCTGTTGGATTGGATCGCGGACTCTCGGTAACATGCTCGAGCCTCAATCCGTTGGATTCAATTACGAACTCTCGGTAACATACTCCTGGAGCCTAGATCTGTTGGATCGAATCACGGACTTTCGGTAACTGTCGTAACGCGAAGGGCCAGGTAGTTTAGTAAAAAAACAAAAGTGATTTCTTGAGGGTGCGCTGAAATCTCAGAAGTTCCTTCCCTATGGTTAACTTAACTTACCATGGGGTGGGGTTGGTGGGGGGAGGGGGGGGGGGTCAGGGGTGCTTGTGAATAAAAATTTGAGAAAATAACTTTAGAGAGCATTGTTTTTTCAGTGTAAATTGTGGGATTTCACTCAAAACTTACCACTTTTTTTAAATTAAAATTTGAGGAAAAAAAACACCAGGTCAGATATGCTAATATTGTTGTGCTGCCTATTAATTGACCTTTCTAACTGGCCTTTTAATTTAACTTCTAACCATATATATTTATCATGTTTTTCATGAGTTCAATTTTGGAGATATCTAGCCTAACATTAGATTGTAAATCTTCAAAGCCATTGTATATGCTTATTTCCAGTGATGATAATCATGTCTTTTATAAAAAGATATTTGAGATATTTTGTATTGGGAATAAATCTTTTCAGATAAATGTAATTTATGTAATGTCAATAAGAATTGATTAAATGCTTTTGACATCAATGATCAACCCATCCTTTTGTGATCAATTCGTCTTTTCTGTGTTTTTTTTTTCCTAGCTAAGTTTGAACTAAGTTCATTCACGTTGAGTTTTCATGCTCATGTGTGCAAGGTTTTGAAACTCACTTTGCCCCCATGACTTTCTTTCCTATCACTTCCTATTGTTATTTCATGTCACTTTTCATATCTTGTAATTTTCACACACTATTGAAAGGTTTGCACACAAAGGTTTTTGCTTTTTCTTGCATCTTGCTATTTTCACACACTTAAAAGGTTCACACACTAAGGAGAAGCCATGCAACGACTGGAGTTCACACATTGACGAGAAGGCAACACACCTTGGAAAAATTGGGATTGGAGCGAGCAAGTGTTGGTGAGGATCACAAGCCTAAGGAGTCCAACCTTAAGGATTTGTCTTGAACTTTGTAACAACTTTTGCAACTTTTTTTAAGGTAAGGTTCAATTCCAATGTAAGGTACCATATGGTTATGAATGCTTTGGAAAAATGGCATACTGTGATGGATGATGAACCCATTTTTGGGTCAACTTTTAATTCTAATTCCCCTAAACATGAAGGTCCTATTTTATTTTAAATGCATCTTTAAACTCTAAATCATTCACACATGATGGTGAGCAAATGATGACAAGGGTGGAATGTTGCAAAGCCAATCCAAGAGCATGTCAACAATGGCATTTCACTTTATTTCCACCTCCAAGATTTGGAATGTTTTCTTGGTGGGCAAGGTGAAAATCAATAATGAGTGGAAGAACGAAGTCAATATCAACAACTTGGAGATAATTAGGGATTTAAGTGTTATATCAAAAGAGGAATTTAGATCAAAGGTTACAACGATTATTATAATTAGAAGTCCTTCTACCAACCATGTGTAGTTGGATTAGGATTTTGGTCCCCAACAACTTCATATGTGAAGTCCATATGCTTCTTAAGTAGAAAGTTAGTGAAGAGAGTTACAACATGGAAGAGAAGTGTATACTTGGACTTTGTTGAATCAAACCTCTTCATGAAATGTCTTGATTTTCTTTTAAGCCCACCAATCCCCCATTCTGCCTACATATTGAAACCTACATGCATTTTGTTGAACATTTGCATTACATCATGATTAACATTTGAGGAAAGTTCCCACCATCCTATCCTATGCATAATAAACATTTATTCACCCATGTACCTTGGATCTCGCAAAAGACACTCAAAATAATCATTTTCACACTATGCCAAAAATGTCATTTTATGATTGGTCCTTGTCAATTATACTAGTCACTTATGTCATTTGTAATTGATTTGGACCTATTGTTTATGCCATTTTTAGTCATTTATCCACTTGTAATTGTATAGGTTTAATCATAAATTAACTTTTTGGCATAATTCCATGAATGAAATGTTGGTGTTAATATCTAAAAACGTTCAAATGTCTTAAGGTGTTTACATCATGATAGTACCCAAGGTAGTCAACATTATTATACATGAATGGTTCATGATGTTATAAAATAACTATGTTGTTCATAGCATAAATCTTATTTCAACCATTGAATTAAATTTCAACCAAGGTGTTAATTACGAACCTAATACATCTTGACAACCTTTGAGCTATGTACCTAAGGTAATCCTATCTTTGGACATCAACCTATGAATTTCATTTTCGAATGCATCATTAATGCATGATGCAATAAAAACTATATCATCACATAAAGCAAATTTTAACCAATTCCACATGAAGGTGTTGTACATTGTGACGTTGTCATGCTTCATATACAATATGAAACATGGAAATGTTGTTTAGGCATTAATTTGTATAGATTCCTTAACACAATTGGTGTTTCTCTTGTTAGGTTTAAATGCCAAACCAAGTTTCATCCTTAAATTTAGCCCTAAATATTTTTTAAAGAAAAATCAAATTTTAACCTTAAACCTTAACCTTAAAAATAGACCCTAGAAGCCTAAACCCTAAATTTAAAAAATCAAAAAAATCAAAAATCAGACCCTAACCCTAACCCTAAAAAAACCCTACAAAACCCAAACCTTAAGCCCTAAATGGAAAAATTGAAAACAAAAAAAGAAGCAAACCTTAAAATTTGAAATTTAAAAAATCATACTTTAACTCTAAACTCTAATTTTAAAAATAAACCTTAAAAGCCTTAAGCCTTAAATGGAAAAAAATGGATTTTTTTTTTTAATGAGACCATAACTTTTTTAAAATACTAAAAGAGTTAAACCTTAAACCCTAGATGAAAAAATTGAAAGAAAAATCAAAATCAAACCTTAAACCCTAAACTTAAAAATGAAGTAAAAACTTCATTTGTAAATCATGTGTGAATCAAGATTGTTGGGACCACTAGTGATGCCAATTCATCAAATTTCATTGAAGTGAAGTTAGTCAAAGTCTTGAATAGATGTGGTGTGACTCACATTATAATCAAAACGTTTCAAAAACCAACTATTGAATTCACAAATAGTCATGCTTCCTTAATTTCATCTAATGTGAAAAATGTGAAAGTTGCAAACAATTGCCAAGCAATGAAAACTAGCAATGTCCTTTTGATCCATTGTGACCAAATAGCAGGTCACCACACCAGTGTGAACACAACACGTTTTTAGGGTTTCGTTTTGTTTTACTATTTTCATTAGCTATCATCTTTTCGCATTCTTGTGGTAGGATTTTCTCCATCATTGCTACAAGGAATGCATGGGTAAGCTACTTTGTTTGTTTGTTTGTTATGGAGGACAGGAATTGCGCTACGGGATGGATGGTGGAAGAGGGAACTACATTGAAGATGGTTTGATGGAAGGGATAGAAGAAGCAAACATAAGAGGGAGTATGAGGGAGAAAGAAGAAGCACTTCTAGGTATGTGTTTTGGGTGGGTTGTTGTAGTTTTCTGACTACTTAGCTTGTTGTTGAGGTTTTCCGATGCGCCAGTGATTTAGCTGAGTAGTTGTGAAGGCCATTATAAGAATAGATATGAGGGGTTGATGCTGAGGAATGATGAAGAACTAAAGGGTCCAAACCGTAAAACTAAGGGGGCATATAAAAGACAATGAACATCTTGGAATGGGGAGTTTGTGTTGTAATACCTTGTATTTGTGTTGTAGGCAACTATCGGAGTGAGTACCGAAAACCTCAAGGGGTATCCTTAGGGTGGATAAAATGAGTATATAGAACAAGAATGAAGAAAAGAATTGAAAGGAAAAATTTGTCGTCCATTCTTGCATAAGAGTTTATCCCATTGAGTGGCTTTAGATGAGCCTGGTATCTACTGCTCAAAGTCAGATGATTCAGAATGCATTTAGATTCAAGAGTCTCCAGGTCTTAGGTTTTTAGACAAGAAGAGTAGAGGTATGCTGCATTGTTGCATTTAGTGGGGAATTGGTTAGCAGCTCAAATGGATCGAATGAACCTTGAGAGTTCTAACTTCAAAGGACATACCTCGATAGATTCTTGATTCTTGATGATATGCATTGGGGTTAGGTAGCTAATGGTTTATGGTCATTCACGTGGATGTATGGTGTAAATTCACAATTCTATAACAGCTTTGCCAATTTGTGTATGCATAAGCTGGTTTTGTGAAATCGATGAATACCAGAAAGAACTTTCTATGACATGGGAATGAGAGAAAAGGTCAAGAGATGTTATTTGATGTAGGGTGCCAGAAAATCCAACTCTACTTATGGCCCATTGTATGTTGTCAGGTTTGTTTTTTTGTCTTCCACTTTCTTTTGGTATCAAAGCTTGTTCTATTCAGTGACAATGTGGGAATTCCATCACATTTGGGACATAAAGATGATTAGGACAATATGTTGTCATCTAGTGAGATGAGATTAAACTGAGTGATGTTACACAAGAAATCCATGAGCAACAATTAGTTGTCAGGTTTGATTATCTAAGAAGACAAGATGAACCCCAAGTAGGAATTCTAATTTTGTGAATGTTGGGATTTGGTATAGTGGTCATTATGGGTGTTAATCCTGATGAAGATTGGGTTGGAGATGTTGTAATGGAAATAACACATAATGGTTTCTGTACATATGCTCAAGTTTGGATGAGGATAAGGGATGGAGTAGGGGGTTGGGAATCAACTTGCAAATTACAGAGGCAATACCATTATATTTCATACCTTGCGTAAAATCTCACCTTCCATTCCTGAAAGACAAAATATGACACCTAGAATAGGAGACATTTGGATTCCTCGGTTTTGTGTCTCACCTAACCACTTTGTTAGGCTTTACATACCTGGTGTGGAAGATCTGTTCCAGATTGGAAACCAAGTTGTTAGGGTGGAGCACTTGGGTTCAAGATCTCGCATCTTGAGTTGGAGAATATGGCAAGATATGGAGCAAAAGTTGCAATACCAACTAAAGTTTATAGATGAACAAACTTTCTCCACCTTACCATCTAATATCATTCCTTTGAGACTTGTAATGGAGGGGGATTAGTCTGAATTTCTGACCTAACACTGAATTGATGAATTATAGTGTTTGGAGATGTAGAAACTCAACCCAAGTTTCGCGATTCAGTTTGACATTTAACACGATGTCAAGAAAACCATAAAACCTCACTTATTAAGATTCAGGAAGCTTTAGGATTCTCATCTCTGAAGGACGTGGGTGTGTCTGCCTCAAGGTAGAAGCATGATGTGATGCTTTTGACATGATCCAATTTGGTACCTAGTACCTATTTATAGAGTGGTGGAAGATCAATGTAGCATTTGATAGGCAGGAGTGGATGTCCATCCAATCTTGTGAGTACCACTTCTTGAACTAGTTTTTTCCATAATCCAGGATATGAGGCATGGTGCACAGCTGTTGGATGCAATGTTAACCATTTGATACAAGGGAAGTGGAGATAGTGGATCTACAACAAATTGAAATTGGAAGTTGTAGCATGACGAGCCCATAGGGCATGGATGAGTTATTTTGGGGCAGAGACCATGAAGATGTTAATGATTGGGCTGAAAGACTTACCATGGTTGTTGAAGTGCGAGATCTGAATGCAGATAAACTTTTCAACATTGCAAAGTTAAATTTGAGGGGTAGGGTCAAGGAATGGTTTAGGAAGTTGCAACTAGTACCAGCTGACTGGGTTGAGTTAAGGACTCTGATAATACAGAAGTATGGGGATGTAGATGCTGATGACATTAGGATGAAGCTTGATGCCATCAAACAGGAACCCAAGGAGAGAGTTCAAAAATATTTTGAATGTCTTAATAAATTGTTTCAAAGGGGGAAGATATAAGACGCTGAGTAGAAAAGAAGATTTCTGGTTAAATTGAAGCCAGAAATTCGGAAATTGTGTGTTGTAAGGATGCTTACAAACATTGAAGAGTTAATTGGTGCTACAACAGAACTAGAGAGGGTGTTGGGTGAGCTTGGAAAGACTCTTTATGAACCTCTGAAAGAGGAACAAGAGGAGGGGGCTTCAAAGACTATGATGGAAAAATAGGTCATTACATTAAACAACACACTTATCAGTTTTTTCAAGGGGACTGTACATAATCTAGAGGCATCATCTTTTACCAATGTGTTTGGAGGATGCCAAATCTACAAAAGAGGAGACCATTTGGCCACCACATGTCTTAGGTTAAATGAGCCAAGGCCAAAATGTGCCAAGTGCGGTATGCCTCATAGGAGAGAAAATTGTGGAGTAAAATGTACCTACTGTGCATATTAGGCCATTCTAAGGACAGATGTTGGAAGAAACCCAAGGATGGGAAACCTCATTCTAGAGTTACGAACTTCTTAGAGGTGTTGCTAAATGATGAAGAAGCGACCATGCAACAGTTCAATAAACTCTATGGGAATGAGAATTTTTTTTCTTACATTCGAGTGCCTAGGAGGAGGATTCCTGTTAACGTAGCACTAGGAAGGGTTGTACCAACACTTAAGGTTGCAGGAGAAGGAGTAGGTGTAAACTGGGACACTTCAGTTAGGTCCAAAATTCTTTCTCACTTCATAAAAGGAAAGATTTCACTTTCACCCATGGAGACAATACTCATTATTCCAGGAGAACTGGAACACCTTGAAATTTTAGTAAGGTTGGCCAGACGGAAAAAGGACTCAGAGGCAACTGAAAATCAAGTTTCCATGGTTTCTGCAGTTCCAACCTTAAAAAGGATCTGCATCAACAAAACACATTGGAGCAAAACTTTGCATTTACTTGTGGAAATAAACAACTATGTGGTTGAAGGATTGGTGGATACTAGTGCATCCATGTCTGTTATGGTGGTCGTTGTAGTCAGAGGTTTGGGTATAATGCATTTAGTAACGGTTTTGGAACTTATAAAATTGCATCAGGAGTAGTGACACATGCTTTGGGTAGGATTGACGACATATTAATCAAGGTTGGGGGCGTACAATGCACCATGACCTTCATGGTAGTGGATATAGACAATTATAATGTACTGTTTGGATTGGATTTTTTGATAAAAATTGGTGTGATTGTGGATGTGGAACGGGGTTTAATACAAGTGAAACATGGTCTAGGGGCTCAGATGGAAGTATTACCACTAACTATGGTAAATATGTTATAAAGAATGAATTTAGAAGCTCTAATGCGAGATGTTGCTGCTACTTTGGAGAGCACACATCTTAGTGGGGTTAGGATGTGGCTACTAGGAATCCATATTTATATGATCCCATTATGCCTGAACAGGTGGATGCGCCTATGTCAGACTTTGATAATGAGACCAATGATGAAGAACATTATGATGAAGGGTTTCAACTGGCTGAGCCGAATGGTGATGAGAATGAGTTTGGGAATACTGAACTTGAAGATTTGGTGCTAACAGAAGACTCATAATAGATTCTGCAACTAATACTGCAAGGGCAAGTTGATGATTTTATGGAAGAAGAAATCATAGACTTTAACGACTATGTTGATTGGATTAAATGGGTTTCTGATGCAAAGGAAAGAAAGCATGCCATCTTTAAATCTAGGGGTTGTGCAGAAGTTCCTGTATTACTAAAGTTCATCAAATAAACAATATTGGCACTCCCGGCGATTATAATGGGAAACTAACATTGCTTGACAATCAAGATGTGAGCACAAGGTGGAAGGAGATATGCTAGAAGATCTGGGTTGATTAGAACTTGGATGGAGAAAAGAAACAACTTTGGAAGGTCTTGGAATGTTACCAAGATGTGTTTGCTTGGAACAAAAGGGAATTGAGATGTTGCACTGTTGGAGAACATTCCGTAGACACACAAGGGTTTCCACCTTGCAAAGTGTCTCCTGGTCGACTATCATACTGGGAAGAAATGGAGGTGAAGAGACAGATTAATGTGTTGGTAGATTTGGGCAAGATGAAGCCTAATAATTTTGAGTACGCATGTCATGTTACCCTGCCAGTAAAAAGGGATGGGAGTAAGCGCTTCTATGGAGATAATCGGCCACTCAATATGTAGACCCGTCGAGACTCGTTTCCAATGCCTCTTGTTGACGATGTGATTTCCCAACTGGGGAAATTAACCTGGTTTACTGCATTGGATTTGTAATCCGATTTCTGGCAGATTCATATGGCTCCTGAAGATATGAAAAAGACAGCATTGATTACCAAGATTGGGTTATATGACTAGACAATCATGCCTTTGGTTTCAAGAATGCAACTAATACTTTCACCAAAACAATGTCATTAGTTTTTATGGAGTTGGGAGACAAGTTCTTGAAAATATTTGTTTTTTAATTTCAATATACACAACAAAAATTGGGAATAACATCTTCAACACTTGGAAGTTGTACTTTCCAAGCTTAGAAAAGTAAACTTGAAGTTGAACCCAAACAAATGTTGTTTTGCTACTAAAAGTATCACATTTTTGGGTCATATGGTTAGTAATGAAGGTACCAAACCAGATCCTGGTAAGATTGATGCAATGTTGCATTTTCTAGAACCAAAGACAATTACCAACATCAGATCTTTCCTAGGACTAACATGGTACCGTCGAAATTATGTTCGAAGATATTCACAGTTGGCTGGTCCGTTATTTGAGTTAACAAAGAAAAATGTTGCTTTTGTGTGGAATCTGGACTATCAACATGCATTTGATGCCCTGAAAAGAGCACTTGTAGATGCTCCCGTATTTGTACGTCCTAACTTCAAGAAGCCATTTTGTCTTGATGTTGATTGGCCAACAAAAGGTGTTGGTGCCATCTTGTTTCATAAAGAAGGCAAAATTGAAAAAGTAGTGGCTTATGCCAACAAGAGTTTGACTGTGGCACAAAGGAAATTCCACCCCATGGAATGAGGGTGTTATGCATTGATTTGGGGCATCATGCATTTCACGCAATATCTGCACAAGAACCATTTCACTCTGAGAACATATCACAAGCTGCTTGAATGGTTAGCGACAGTGTCAAATGCGCATGGCAGGAGAGGTAGGTGGATTGATATGCTGCATGATTTTAGTTTTAAGATACTACACAAACTAGGACTAAAACATGCAAATGTTGACTTTAAGCAGAAACCCAATAAGGCAAGCCATAGATGATGACGATTTTAGTGAAGAAATCTAGGATATTGGGATGGTGCAAACTGACGCCCATGAAATAGCAGAAAAGGTATTCTCTATTCAATATGGTAAGGATTTAAATTGGTTAGGTTTTAGGAAACATGCAAGTAAACTGATAGAACACCACAAATGTTGTTTTGGCATCAACCACTGACAATGTTTAGAGGACCACCAACTATTCATGCTTGATGTTGTAACTGAGATAAACCAGGATGAGGAGACTGACTCATTTATGGAGGAGGTAAGGGTAGCAGGCAATGGAGAAGATTAGAATTTGAGAATTACTGATGGTAAGCAAGAACTAAAAAGAAAAATACCCATATACTATGATATGCAATAGCAACTGGAGTTGGTGTTGGTTGCTCAGGAATTATCTGAGTTTGGTGACCACGAGTTAGGTCATATAGACTATGATGAAGAATAAACATATGGTATGGATACAAGGAACGCTAACATCTGGAAGGATGCCACATGCTTGGGGTTGTTGAAGGAAAACAAGCTATCGGACACAGTGGACCTTGAGGACAACAAGAGGGCCAGAAAGAAAATAACCAATTATTGCTAGAAAGAGCAAAGGCTTTACTTCAAGGGACTGTTGGTGCCCAAAGCAGAGGAAAGAATGACATTTGTAATTCAAATGCATGAAAATTTGGGGCATTTTGAAGAACAAAGAACCTTGGTTAAAATTTGTCGAAGATACTTATGGCATAATCGAACAGAGGACATAAAGACAGTTGTTAGAATGTGTTAGCAATGCCAAATGGTGAAAAGCATGGGTAGCATACGCTTCGAAAACGAAGAAATGAAAAACATCCATGTTTGTGAATTGTTTTATCATGTTGCTTTGGATACTGCAGGGCCATTACCTAAAACTAATATAGGGAACAAATACATCCTTGTTGTTATTGATCATTACTCAAAATGGTGCAAAGCAAAGGCTATGGCTAACCATGGTGCCAAGACGGTAGCAAAGTTCTTGGAAGATGATGTGATTTGTTGGTATGGAATTCCCAAGTTTGTGCTTATTGATAATAGTGGGGAATGGGCTGCAGAATTTTATGTTATGTGCAAGGATTACGGTATCCAACATCAACACACTACACCCCAATGGCCTCAATGTAATGGGATGGTGGAACATTTAATCAACACTATCAAACATGGCATTACCGTACTCACTGTAACACCAGAAAACATAAATTGTTGGGATGAGCAACTGGCCAAGGTCATGTTTGGGTATAGATGCGGGGTCCAAGCTAGTACCAAGTTTTCCCCCTTCATGATTTTGACTGGTCGCACACCACATCTTAAGACTGACAATTACTTGCATTCTTTAATTACTATGACTAATGATAATGTTGATGTTGAAGTTGCTGCAACACAATTTCTATTGAAAGTGAAGCTTATAGCAAGCATCCATGAAAATGTCTTGCTCAATGTGGAGCAAGCACAAAAGAAACAAAGGAATACATATGCTACCAGAAAAGGTAAACAAATTTTTGAGGGTTTGGTTGTAGGAGAGACAATGGTCAAAATGAAGAAACCAGGGAAAAAGAAAATTTTAACTGCAAGTTGGGAAGGTCCATACCAATTCATTGGACATGCAGATGGGAAAGGAAACTTTGATTTTGAAGAAGGCAGCAAAATATGCATCATCAAAGATGCTGATGGACATCAGTGGGAAAGATCTCGCAAGGATCTTCAAATCTATCATGTTCGACAAAATTGAATGAAGCTTAGGGACTTAGCTTTTTAAGGAATGGAGGGGTTATAGATGTGACCAAACAACAAGTCACCACACTAGTGTGAACACAACACGTTTTTAGGGTTTCGTTTTGTTTTATTGTTTTCATAAAATGTCACCTTTTTGCATTCTTGCGGCATGAATTTCTCCATCATTGTTGCAAGGAATGCATGGGTAGGCTATTATGTTCGTTTGTGTGTTATGGAGGATAGGAATAACGTTGCGTGATGGATGGTGGAGGAGGAAACTACATTGAAGATGGTTTGGCGGAAGGGACGAAAGAAGCAAACATAAGAGGGAGTATGAGGGAGAAAGAAGAAGCATTTCTAGGTATGTGTTTTGGGTGGGTTGTTGTAGTTTTCTGACTACTTAGTTTGTTGTTGAGGTTTTCCGTTGCGCTAGTGACTTAGTTGAGTAGTTGTGAAGGTCATTGTAAGAATAGATATGAGGGGTTGATGCCGAAGAATGATGAAGAACTAAGGGGTCCGAGCCGTAGAACTAAGGGGGCATATAGAAGACAATGAGCATCTTGGAATGGGGAGTTTGTGTTGTAGTACCTTGTATTTGTGTTATAGGCAACTATCGGAGTGAGTACTGAAAAGCTCAAGGGGTATCCTTAGGGTGGACAGAATGAGTATACAGAACAAGAGTGAAGAAAAGACTTGAAGGGAGAAGTTTGTCGTCCATTCTTGCATAAGAGTCTATCCCATTGAGTGGCTTTAGATGAGCCTGGTATCTACTACTCAAAGTTAGATGATTCAGAATGCATTTAAATTCAAGAGTTTCCAGGTCTTAGGTTTTTAAACAAGAAGAGTGGAGGTACGCTGCATTGTTGCATTTAGTGGGGAATTGGTTAACGGCTCAAATAGATTGAGTGAACCTTGAGAGTTCTAACTTCAAAGGCCATACCTTGATAGATTCTTGATTTTTGATGATATGCATTGGGGTTAGGTAGCTAATGGTTTATGGTCATTCACGTGGATGTATGGTGTAAATTCAGAATTCTATAACAACTTTGCCAATTTGTGTATGCATAAGCTGGTTTTGTGAAATCGGTGAATACCAACAGGAGCTTTCTATGACATGGGAGTGAGAGAAAAGGTCAAGAGATGTTATTTGTTGTAGGGTGCCAGAAAATCCAATTCTGCTTAGGCCCATTGTATGTTGTTAGGTTTGTTCTTTTGTCTTCCACTTTCTTTTTTGGTTACACCATATCCATCAATATCTCCTCATCACTTGAGGTAGACGTGAAATGATCATTATCAAAAGAGGAGGAATGACTTTTGCTTGAAAAAGACACTAAAGAAAAATGTTTGTGAGGAGCTTTTTGTTATATAGCCCTCATAAAACTCTTAAGCTACATTCTAGAATCTTCCATTCTACCTAGTCTACATTTAAGCCCATTCCTTTTGAGCTGATTTTTTTTTTCATCATTCTACATTCACATAAAACAAAGCCCTAAAATTACAACATCTAGGCATACTTTCATCACTAGCTTGAATCCATGTTACCCACCTTAAACCTTTGCTAGAAAATGTTATTCATAATTAGTGCTTTAATCTCAAAAACCTTTTCACTTTTTAAATATCAACCATTAATGTACAAATCCAAACACTAAAGCCTAAACAATAAAAATTTACACCCCATAGCTTTAAATGCTACAAATGAAACTTTAGAACTAACCCCCATAACCCTATTTATAACCCCATAGCTTTAGGCCCCATGGACCTAAGCCCCATAACCCTATATATAGACCCATAAACCTAGGCCCAATACCTCCCCATAGTCCCCATTGTCCTATATATAACCCAAGAAACCAAACCCTAAAAGGCCCAAACTTAAACCTTAAAACTTACCTCTTAATACTTACTTTTGAAAGTTCAACCCTAAACCCTAAAATTCAAACAATAGAACTTCAAAATTTAAACACTAATATTTACCTTTTGAAAGCCGAAACTTAAATCTTAAAATTGAAACCTTAAAAGGCCCAAACTTAAATCTTAAAAGTTCAAAACATAAACCCTACCACTTACCAAGTTTAAAAGTTAAGTCCTACAAGAAAAAAACCTAAACCCTAAAATAACAAATAAGCAATAGCCAATAGCCAGTGGGCATAGGCAATAACCAGTGGCCAATGGCTAGAGGCAATAGCCATAGCCACAAGCAATAGCCTTATCCATAACCAATAACCATATCCATAATAGTCTTAGTATTAATATCCATAATTAATAGCCACTAGCCATAGCCATAAGAGCCCTAGTGTAAATATCCATAACCAATAGCCAATAGCCACCTACCAAATTAAACCCATAGCCCCCTAGCCCTAGCCCATATACCTAGCCCCCATAGCATAAGCTAACCATTATTACATTTCATAATTTCCCATCATGCAAGCCTGCATTGAGCATGACAATGCCCAGACAACAGCAAGGCATTACCCGAGATCTCAGGCTCCACCCTTGATTCACATGGTATAATGCCTTGTTGCCAGTGTATTACCCTACACAACTTCTTCTCCTCAATCAACATTGTTCATGCATTTGATGTGTTGTGAAATGACATTTTTGTGCACAAATTGCATAGAATTGGAAATAATTCATGTTGCAAGGATTTGCACCTTGTAGATATCTCCATTCCTCCTCATTGAAGGTAAAAATACTACAAGAACAAGAGCAGGCTCTGTGTGTCCAGTCTCCAAATTTGACACTTTTTGTGTGGGTGCAATGTCCTACTGCCAGAGCACTACCCGGCATAACTATCAAGGCAGGCCATTACAGCAGGAGGCTGATTGCGCCCACCCACAAGGTCATTACAATACAGAGGAAGCCCATGGATCGTACAGGCATCAGAGTAAAGAGAAACATTGCAAGGAGGAATGAACAATGAACCATCTAACATCCTTGAGCATTAACCAATACCTTCATATACCTATACTCAGAACTTTGCCATATCTAAATCAAGCTCAAAACAATTTACAATAGAGTAAGAGAGCTGCACACTTCGAATTAGTATGCCCTTGAAAAAGTCATTTGAAGATTCCCAAGGTGGAAAACACCCATATTTACAATTTAAATGAAGCTCAATGCAATTCGTGATAAAGTAAGAGAGCCCCACACTTAGGATTAGGATGCTCCTTGAAAATGTCCTTTGAAGGTTCTGGAGATGAAAAACATCAACGAAGTTCTCCTCCCCTTCTTCAATAAGCTCCTCATTGTGTAAGGCAGGGCTCACTGTTATGGCAATTTGAAAACAGCAACAATTGAAATAGGAAATGTTTCATGAAGTTCCCAAAGAACTGAAACTGAGAAATAAGAATAACATCTGGTGACCATTCCTCAAATTGTTGGATGAAATGAAAACAACATTGTTCCCATAGTCTCTCCCTTGCAGCCAGAGCCAACGACAAATCTAGTCCAACTATGAGGAGTACCCTTTTCTCTTCAGGGGACTACCTAGGGTTGCCTAATATTTGAGCTACTACTAAGAATTCTTTGGTAGCTATAAAGACTGAAGAATAAGTAAAAACTGACTCTAAAATTGAGAGACTTTGAAATACTGGAATCAAAATGAGGCATAGGTACTAGTCATGTCAAGACTTAAGAACCTGCATACATATTCTGGCTGGAGATTCGAGAGCACTTGTTGAAATGTCTCAATGGGTGCTTTCAGGATTGTCAATCACCCGCATGTAGCTTCACCAGCATGTTGGCCAGATTCAAGTTCTGGGCGAGTTCCAGGTAGAGTTTTCAGTTGAGTTCTCAAACTCCCCATCAAGCACTGTTGACCAGTTTCAAGTTCTAAGCCAGTTCCAGGTCTAGTTGATTTTCAGTCCAGTTCTCAATCCCCTGGGAATTTTGCAGGTTCTGCACTCTAGAGAAATCAAGACCAAAAAATTCATTGAAAAAGAATATATATATCATCAGCAAGTTTGTTGCAAATTTGCTCCTAGAAAGATATGAATCCCAACACACAAGATATGAAGAAGAAAGCTCAGTTCCCTCTTGGACTAAATTTTTACATTGAATGCAAAACACCAAAAGAAACATTAAAAACACACACACAATTTATTTTGAATGAAAAACTCCAAAAATATCAAAAGAAAGAGAGATGGAAAAACAAAGTTTAAGTAGTGTGACTGAGAAGAAACAAACAAACTTCACCAAGTGCTAACATGAAGATCCAAGATAGCCAAAAACCCACCCAAAAACAAAAAAAAAGAGAGAGATCCAAGGTAGCAAAGCAGCAGGCAATTTTATAAAAAATCCAGCTTCAAGAATGCCAAGCAAAGGCCCACCAAACCCCAAAGAAAAAACAAACAACAACTACAATTTCCAAAGTGCAGAGGACGAACTTCAAAGCTTCAAAAGAAGAAAGAGCAAGAACAAGAACCAAAGCTTGTCTTCTTCATCAATGCATCCATCCACAAGAATGCTTGTCTTCTCCATATTGTTGTCTCTCTCTCGATCTCACAGGGGATGGATCCTCAATCGTCTATGTGCATTTTTTTTTTCCCTGCCTGGTGTCTTAGATCTTGAAGGGAAGCTTCTTGGGATTGCCAGAGGGAATTGGAGCTTTCAGATTCATCCCTGCAGCAAATGGTGAAGAAAGCTTGCGGTCTGCAGTAGCTTGTAATATCATTGCAGCAGTAGCAGCAGAAGAAGTAGTGCTTCCAACGCTCTTTCTTCTGTTATCATTCATTGTTGTTATTACCTTTTTTCCTCCACCTCCTGCACTAGGTCTGCCTTCTTCTTCTTCTTCTTCGTCTACCTCGTTGCCCAAGCTCAAGCGCCTCCTTCCTCCATTCTTCGGCTTAGACTCTCGGGACTTTTTTTTCTCACTACTGCCGTCGGGAAGAATCTTAGCTTTGTTTGGCACCGCCAAGATTTGATCAGATGGAAGGTTGTTGTCGCGAGATCCTCCTTCTTGCGCGCGCTCCAGCCAGTTCAACACGTAGCCTGGCTTGTCGAGCAGATTCTTCATGGCGTTGTCGTCGACAGCATGAGCAGCGGGTACTCCATCTCTTGTTCTGGCAGCTCCCTGTTTCTGTTCCAGACCATACCTCAGGCGGCGAAGAGAAAGCGCATATTCTCTTTGTCTCTCTCTCTTGAGAATCGCCTCGTGCTTGTACTGCTCAATAGCTTCCAAATCTGCAGGACTGCGCGTGTCGGTATCCCATTCCCCGTTGATGTTCAGCTTGTCTGGTGGTGGTGGTGGTGGTGGTGGAGTTTGCAAATTGTACTGTTGTTGTGTGCTTCTGGATGCTGCAGCTTGTGTTTTACCCTGCCGCAGCTCTTTCTCCTCCGACGCGGACCATGCATCAGCTTCCGACGAGTCGCCGCGGCGTGATCTGTATCCACGAAAAGCTGCTTGGATCCTCGTGGCGGCCGTCGTTTCCTGCTCTCCTGCTGCAGACTTGCTGGCTCGCGGCACTCCATGAGCAGCAGCTGGCCGCCTCTGCGTGCCTGCAACTAGTGCAATATCGTTTGCTCCTGCAGATCGGGACGCTCGTGAAGAAAACTTCCACACAGACACTCCAGCTGACGATCTGTAGCCATGCTTGCGGAATGCTCCTTTCTTCACACCTGCAGCATTGCCGCGTGTTGTTGTTGCCGCTGAATTTGATAGTGCAGGTGGTAACGTTTGTGCTGCAGAATTTGGTTTTAGAGTCGAAGAAAACGGTAGTGACAACTGCGCCACGGCAAGCTCCTGCTGGTCGTCTGATTTGATGCCTTTGCCGGCCTGCAGCTTCTGATCTCCTCTCTGAATTGCATCACCGGACTTGAGACCCTCGCGAGAGGAAGGCGCCACAGTGCCGCCTAAATCTCCAACAGGATGCTGATGCTTGTCCTCATTCTCTTTCTTTCCATTCTCTCCATGCACCTCTGCCGCCCGCACTTTGCTAACAGATGTAACATACAGCTTCAACTGCTTCTTCCAACCCGTCCAAGAGACTTTCTTCTTCATCCTGCGCGCCAACGCCACTATCACACAGGCAGCATTTCTCAAAGCATTAGTATTGTGTGAGGATCAAAAGAGAAATGTCACACCAGAAACGGAGCTAGAGACCCTTTCTCTTCTCCTTTGCGCACAAGTAGGAAAAAAAAAACATCACACTACTCTCACACTCTGCAAAAAATAGATGGAGAGAAAACACCGAACTGTCACCCCCTCCCCTAAAAAAATAAATTAGCAACCAAATATCACAATGCAGATTCAAAGCGTCTAGCAGCTTGGACAAAGACGCTGCCGCAAAACACAAGGAAAAAAGACGAAGAAACAAAAACAAAACGACACCAACCACCGCAAATCAAACAGTTTGTGAGAAACAAAGGGAGCCAACAAAAGGCGAGCAGAAAGCAACCCCAAAACCACAAGCCAAGGTTACGCAGCAAAAATAATTATTATTTTCGCCAAAACAAGAACTCCCAAAACCAAATAAATGGGTAGCTGATTGCTACACAAAATTGACTCTTAAAAATGACTCACTACGTATTTGTAAAACCCTCCAACAAGTTTTGTAGTATATTTGGAGGAACGAACGCTTACCAAGTGTAAGAACTTGGTGAGGATTTTGGATAACAAAATGCCCACACTTTGCAAGCGTTTCATTTTTTTAAACTGCCCGGTGTTGTTTTTATTTTTAAAATTCCTTTGATACCCAGTGGGTACCCCTCAGATATGTATTTAAATATCATCCGAAAACAATTTTTAAAATTTTAAATTGTTGATTTTTACACCATGTAAGGTAGACCGACTCATCATTAATTGTCAGCTTATGACTGAACATTTATTTATATCTTCATCATATGTGTTTCATTTTGAGTGATTTAAAATGTTATGGGAGTGCTACCTCAAGCTTTAAAAATCATCTTTCAAGTGCAAAGGAAAAAGAGTAACACAAAGAGAAATAAGCCCACCTTGGCTCTGCCTTTGCATAGGCCAGTTATTCAAGGAATGCCTGTGGCTGACCATATTGCCCTGTACTTAGGCCAAATCCAACACTTACAAACAAATGAACAAATCATTTTCACGAACTTAAAACCCTCAAAACCAAATAAATACTTAAATGATTATTAAAAGGGTATAATTTTGATATGCAATAATATTAAAACTAAACTTGATATAAAATAAACTAGAATTGAATCACAAACTAACCTTACGATATCATTGTGATTTATATATCACTGAATGAGTTGTGGGTGCATCCACAGTTAATTTAGCACTCATTTGCACAGAATGCAACAAGTATTAAAATTTCAGAGCAACACCATCTTAAGATTCCAAGCTGTGCAGCGGCAAAACCCCACCATAGCAACATGATTATCTAGTGCCACTAGGTACACTCAAAATTTGCCACAACAATTGCCAAAATAGTTGTTGAACTCTAGTAAAGGCCACACAACATGTTAAGCCACAACATGCCCTTTACTAGAGTTCAATGCATGTTGAGCCGAAAAAACAACACACACATCAACATCCACACAAAACAAAAAAAAGTCTCTGTATCAACAAATCACCAAAAGAGATCATCTGAAGATAATGAATGAATAAAATAGACCGATCCATGTGCAAGACCAGGTAAAACATAAATTTGGTCTTGTAACTCACCGCTGAACCAAAAGCTTCTAAAAACAAATATTTCTTTCACTTTTCTTCACTGGAGAGAGGGCATTATGTGACCCACCACTTACCAGGCACAATCTGTTAGACATCTGTTATGACTAAATTTGGATGAACCACATCCAAATTACCACAGTTCCACTCGTATCATGTAAACCCGATTTACTTCCACCCCACACCACCTAGTTAACTAGGTATATAATCGGGAAAGTACCAAAGGTAAGTGGCTACTATGTAAGTAGATAAGACACTTGATGCCTGAGTGGATGGTTAGTACGTAGCTAACCACCATGGTTAGTTATGGGACTCGAATATGATGAAAAAGTGTTTCTTGTCCACATACCATCCATCCTACAAATGATCCCCCTGGTACTTTGGTGGGTGCTGGTTCAGTGTGGCCACAGAGAAGCACAGATAACCTCTTTTGTCCTGAGACCCAAAAAAACGGTTGTCAGGTGTGCTGGGAGAACCCAACTAGACAATATTCCCAAAACTAGACACTAAATTCCAAAGGCCTCATTATAAGAGCCACCTCTCTCCTTGGAACCTAAGGAATAGCAGGTGCCGACTATCATCATTTTTTAATAATGGGTTTTGGAACGACTTACCCACAAAACTCCAGTTTCTCAGATAGATCTAAAAAGAAGCAAGGAATTCAAATCGCATGAATCACTAAATAGCTTTGAACTGATTCAAAGAACTTTGAACCTTGAATCAACATGATGAAAAGTAAGCACATTATTGTCTTTTACACCTCTCATGAAATCAATGCTAAACTTTACTTTCCAGCCATGACACACACCTTTCTCCAAATAGGTAGTTCAAGAAATGAGCAAAACCGTTTTCCTTTTAGTATTTGAGAGCCTTCATTGCCCTTTGGCACCCACCAATGTACCGTCCATTCAAAACCCTGTGTGTGACTCACTTGTGGATAGCCACAACTAAGTGACCAAGGTTCATCTTGGTGACCACACTTGTCAACCCTGCTACTTCACCTCACACCACTTAGTTAACTACTTAGGTTTAGGGTAAGGCCTGAGTTTGAGGGCGTTACCAAAGGAAGTGCCAACATGAGGCTCATGTGAGCCCACTTCTGGTAATGCCCTTGATCGAGGGCCTTACCAAAAGTAAAGACTAAAGACCAGCTGAAAATTGAAATATCCCTCTTGGAAAAAACCATGAAATATCTTCCCAAAACCGGAAGATATTTCCATACAGCCAAAGAGCCCTTCCTGAAAAGCCTTGGCATTTCTCAAAGGTCAAATTTCACTTTAGAATGTGCCATTGAAATACACTAGTAAATTTTTTGGCAAGTCTTTGTACAATTGGGTATGATAGTATGCACCAAAGGTAAGTAGGTAGGGAATATAAGTGGTTACTACCTACCTATCTAGTTAAGTAAGTTGATGGCTACTAGGTAGGTAGATGCATTCAAACGGTTGGTACTAATCACCATGCTTGATATGCAACTAACCACCATAGTTAGCTATAGCTATGGTACAGGAATACAATGAAAACAAGCTTTTGCCCCCGCACTTCATCATCTATCCTGCGGTGATGGCTGCTGGTTCACTCTTCTGGCCTGCTTTGAGAGCCCTCATTGCTGTTTTCATGAACCCAGGAGAGAAGGAGGACCCACACGTCCTAGGCTGTGCATGTTACGAAAGATAGGGTTTTGTAGATCACTCCACCAGAAGATTGCACATGTATAGAAGGGCCCCACACTCTCTCTACCATTTTCTCACTATTGTTCTTCATTCACACACAGTCCCCGCCCGCCTCAACTGGGTATAGCCTAGATGGGCCTTGCAACCAAACCAGTTCAGTTTTACAATTTGCACATTGGGGGGGTGGGGTCTCCTCTGCAAAGCAACTACTCAAAGTGGGGGAACTGTCATATGTGCATGAACAAACTGGTTACATATGACAGTTCCCCCCAAAACTTTGTAACCAGTTGTGGTGTCCTTATTCAGGTACTTTTTTTCGGCTTTTTCGGAAGTGGAACCAGTGGACTGGTCCAGATCTGGTTCTGACAGTTCCAATCCTAATGTGGAATCAACAGTGGGGAACACCCCCTTATTATGCTTTGGAACAGACCCCCTGGTAGAACTGTTACCTGACAGAATAGCCTCTCGCCATACCAGCAGGCTCCACATATTCATAGGTCCAATAGTGTGAAAGCAAACTACTTCCAAGCCTGAAATTTTTGTATAACTAGTTTGGTCATTCGCAAATCTCGAAGTGTGAAGTGTGAAGTGCTTCATTTTATATGCGCACATACTTCATCTTTAGACTATAGATGAAATTGCATAAATATTGTCATTCTGAACAAGACTTCAGCATGTTCTTATGGTTTTTGGAGGGCAAATTCACATTCTTTCATCAAAAGATTTATTGAATAATAAATGTTTTCACCCTCTCTAAAACAACTAAATGATAGTAGTTAAATCAAATATAACAATATAACTTTCATGATAAACATGTAGGTTGGTTAATGTAACTAATTTGCACAAACTAATGTGACAAGATTATCAATATATTAGATTAGGTTCCCAATTAAGTTCGTAATAGGTTATTGACACATTTTTAGTTTTTTCATGGGTGATATTGAGAATAAAAGGTTAGTTGATTTTTGGTTTTGTAACAAAATGCAAACTGAGGGTGCATTGCTTAATTCACATAAAGGAAAAAGGCATGAGAATTTCAAGATGAAATTTGGAAGAATTCATAAGAATAAGTTCAAAGTGAGATTAATTTTCACAGACTAAGAAAAATGGTAATTAGTGCAAATTGCAAACAAAATGATGCATAGACAAACTACATGCAACCCAACTCATAAAAGACACAATGACCTGGACTTAGGAAAAGCTTGTTCATCTTCTCCTTATAATATATTATACGACCAGTGGTGAAGGTTGATCAAAATGATAAAAAGTTTTAAAACTCTAAGGAGGGAGTTTCAAATTTTTTTAATTTTGTCAAGTTATGAGGCTTGCAATTTTGTAGGCTCATAATTTTTGCATATCCAAGTTGTAATGATCAATGTGATTCTTGGCCTTTTTTTTGTCCATAAATCAAGCTATAAATTTTTAAATGGAAAATGTGAATTCATCATAGATATGCATGTTTCAAGACCTTTCCAACAATTTAAAGAATGCCCAATTTGAAAATTGTTTGTTATCTTTACTTTTTTCCCCAAAATTTGAAACACTATGAAATTTCAACTTTCAAAATGGGAAAATCATTTGGGAGTGTTGGGACTCATTCTCCCACACTTGCACTTGTGAGAGTGTGTTTGGGTCCAAGACATTCTACTAACGTGCTCCCTCTTTAATGTCTTGGCCTTAGTTATGAGTTCAATGTTAAGGTCACTACAAGTATTATTTTTTGACATATTGTTTGTTTACTTTACTAAACATAAATGTCTATAGAAAACTTGTATTCAATAGGATTGGAGATCTATTAACATGGTATCAAGTCTTTCTATTTGAAATTTTATGTAGGCTAATGTGAAACACAACTCCAAAGTTGGGAATGAATGGTAAAAAAATATACACACATTCTATGTACACGATTGTGGACATAATTCCAACTAGGTATTAATTTCAAAAACATTTGCATGTGATTTTAGTTTCATGAATGTTAAAACAATAGATTTCTTGAGTTTTTTTTATGTACACCATTTGAACATAACCCCAATTAAATATCAATCTCAAAAACATTTGCATGTGATTTTAATTTCATGAATGTTAATGCGATAGATTTCTTGAATTTGGCGTAAACCATTGTGACTGTAGTTCCAACTAGGTATAAAACATGTTCAAACATTTACATGTGAATGTGGCTCCATTAACATCATTGTAGGGTATTCAAAAAAATAGTTTCATCAAATGGAAAATTAATTGAAAAATGTTTCTTTTAACTGTAAGAAATGGATTAATTCCATAAACTATTGTGATCAAAAAATTAGAATGAAAAATCATTTGTAGCACAAGAAAATTTAAAATGTTGTAACAAATTTTGGAGTGATAATGAGATTTTCATTCCTCGCAATTCAAGAACTTAAAAATAACACCACTAATCAAGGTGACAACATGTTAGTCTCACTTGTCAATAATGTAACACCACAATTTTCCAAAGACATGACATACAAGCAAGTTAACATAATGGTAATTCTCATCTCATTTGTGAATGATAGATTGTTATCAAAAAGTTTAGCTTACGCATATTTTGAAATCAAAGCAACAAAATCTACCAACCCATGTTTTTTCCAAATTCAATATGAGATTTTAAATGTTAAAAAGCAACTACATTTGCAAAATTAATTTCACCTATTTTGCATAATGAAGATGGTAGGTCTAAATTCTACTCATAATTATTCTTTGCCTACTAACAAACAATACAAATTGAATGTTACTAAGTGAATGGCAAAGATTCAACAAGGCACAATGTTACCAAGTGAATAGTAGATATTCAACAAGGCAGGATGAAAATGGATGATTAGTTGGATATGATTAAAACATTTCATTAGTTTGATGTTCAAATTACTTTTGAAGGGAAAAGACTTAAGATGTAATTATGAACTTTGATGAGGATTGGGAGATTGTTGTTTACACACACATAGAAAGTTGTTGAAGAATAGAATAACAATACAAGATGTAATTTATAGTGTTGATGGGTTGTGAAGCACAAATTTCCTATTTTTCATTTTGGATTTCTACATTTTATATTACATATGTTTGATATGTTCAATTATGAGTAAAGAAAGCAATAGAATATTAATGAGGAAATAATGAGTTTACTTTGAAACTATTGTGTTTTCTAAATGAATCATGAGATTTTAATCACAAATTTTGATTATTAAGGATAATACAGAATCTAGGAAATAAATAAATAATAATTGTAATAAGAAAAATGTGTGATTATAATCTACAACAAAATTAAAATGAATAAAACCATAGATTGTGTATGTTGTAAGTAATTTTGAGAGTATAATTTTTATTATTTTGTTAGTGGGCAATGTAAACACATCTAGAGTAAAGAAGAAAGAAAAACCAACTATAGTAGCAACGGAAGCTACCACTCAAACCTAGAAGGTTAAAAAAATGGTTCATATGCATGCCATATTTGTGGTTTGAATGGGCACAAGATGACAAATTGTCCCAAATTTGGAACGATGAAAAAGATGTTATAAGGGGAAAATGCATCAAATTTAGATGGAAAAGTGATAATTGCAAATGTGAATGTAGTAAATGTAAATGTTGCTACCAAAAGCAAAATCGCATATAAACATGTATTCCAAAAGAAAAACCACGAAAACACAAAAACACTACAAATTATGAAAATGAAAAGAAATTCAAAAAGACAATGGTAGAGACCATATAATAATTGCATAAACATAAACAACAAACGAAGGTTCTTATACATCAATGGAAGGTTGGAGCACAATGAAATTGGGTATGCCCGATACTACACCTTCTATAAAAACTCTAAAGCTTCAAGAATCTATAGTTTCACAAAATAAGTTGATATTAATAGAAAAAATATTTTAAGATGTCAATAAATAAATGTTGGAAATTATCTATTTTTTGAACTTGGGATAGTTATTGAAGTTGGCTCCTAAATTGAAGAGATATTTATGGTAGAAAGTGAAACC
>Ga0116229_10000973_pt1 | contig 42767 bp, 24 predicted proteins | sample S1TSphgellanicum_3_FD_87313 | JGI IMG/M metagenome (GOLD analysis project Ga0116229, IMG submission 87313) | Host-associated microbial communities from peat moss isolated from Minnesota, USA - S1T2_Fc - Sphagnum magellanicum MG | ecosystem: Host-associated > Plants > Peat moss > Unclassified...
AGATTGAAATGGCAAGAAAGAAAAAGTGAGAACCATGGATAGACCCGCAATCTCGGCAGAGGAGGAATTGTTAAAAAAACTTAACAAAAGAAAAAAAATTCTCTTCTAGCATTTTAAAAATAGAAAAATGGAAAACTTAGGGCAAAAAACTCCAAAAGAAAAATATTTAAAAAAAAAAGGGAAACAAAGCAATGAAAAGGAAACAAAAACTAAGATTCTTCTTCTTAAATTTCAAAAAAGAAAAAGAAAAAATCTCTTAAAAAAACCAAAAAAGGAAAAAAAAATCTCTAATAGAATTTAATTTTTTTTTAAATCCAGAAAAACAAGACTTTTTTTTTTTTGTCTTCTATTTTTTTTCTTTTCATCTTTTTTCTTTTTTAATTTATATTTCCTTCTATTTTATTCTTTCATCTTCTTCTCTTTCTTTTTCTTTCTTTTCCTTTTTCCTTTTGCTTTCAAACAGAAACAAAAAAAGACAAGGAAAAGGGTAAAGGCATACCTAACGTGATGTGCATAACTAATGATGATGCAACAACAATGGCAGGAAGTGCAAAAATGTGATGAAAAAAAAAAAATGCTTGAAGAAGGAGAAGGAAAACAAAAAAAGAAGGGAATGATGAAGAACTTGTAACAATAGAGGAAAATAAAGAAACAAAAGATGGAAAGAAAAACTAAAATAACAACAAAAATGAAAGAAAAAAAATGATAAGAAGAAAAATCTATAACACAAAAGAAATTTAAAATTTTAAAATTTTAAAAATAGAAGTAAAAAAAAGAGGAAAAAAATAATGAAGAAAAAACTACAACAATGGAAGAGAAGATGGTGTTGGTGGAGAAGAAGAAAGAAAGAACAAAAGAGGAAAAGAAGAAAAGTAAGAAAGACAAAAACTATTTTTGTTGAGACAAAAGGAGGGAAAAAGGGGGAATTTTTTGAAATCTAAAGGAAGAGTGGGCTACTAAAAAGGAAAAAAAATCCACCTCAATGTTTGGTTTGTTTAAGGTTAAATGTTTTGGGTTCATCCCAAAATGGCCAAAACAGCTTCATCTACAATTGGTGCATTGGTGGGTGTTGGGTCATAGCAATCATTATTAGGTGATTTATTACCAAAAAATTTACAAGTAAAAGGTTTTTTCTATGATGGAAAATGAACACAATTTTTATAATTCATCTATTAAGGAAGGTCATCTATTTGTTTGTCATGTCAAAATTCTCCAAACCATAGGCCTCCCATCATGATCTTGGTATTGTTGGAAAGCCCTACTATTTGAATTTGAATTAATATGTATATTGACAAGTAAGGGTGCACTTAGGTGGTTTCATAATGTTTAGACCTTTGAATTTGAGAGTTTTTGAATATTGAACAACATTGTTATTGAAAGTTCAATAAATTAAAACATTTAAAAGAAAGTGGGGATGTTTTTTATATTGTTGGAAAGCCTTCAACAACTAAGATTCTATGGAGGTGATTTTATAATTTTAAAACCTAAGTTGTGGGAGATATTGTAGTTGAATTACATATGTCATTGAAAATTTAATAAAAATTCAAAATTCAAAATCGAATGAAAAATGGATTTCAAACCATTAAAAATATTTAAAACTATTTTTTTTAGAGTTCACACTTGGGCCAACAACCCATGCCACATTATTAAAAGCTAATGTGAATATTCCCATTTTTTTGCACCAAACATAATCATCACCCTTCATAGTCCACAATGCTAAATGGATGATGTATGGTGGTGTTTTCCTTTTTAAGGATTTTTTTTTTGCCAAAGTGGTGATCATCTTTATGAAGATTTAGTCAAATCTACACATACATCAAATATGAAATACAAAAATTTAATCATCCTTTTGTATTTTTGGCTACACATTGAAAACCAAATAGAGAAAGAAATTTGGTTATTTTTACTACTTTTCCCTCCAAAATCACTTCATTTTTGCAAATAAAAAAAGTTGTATAGTGAACAAGAAACATTCTTCCTCTATATTCCTCTCCCATAGCTAACCATGGTGGTTAAGTTATTCTAAGCATCTACATACATCAACCTACCTTATAACCACCAAATGCCATGATCACAATATCCCCAAGAGAAATTCTTGCAAAGTGAAAAAACACACAAGCTCATCTTGAATAATCCACTTGCATCTAAGTGTTTCAAATTTTACTCATGTTGCATACACACAAAACAAAGATTTTAAAAAATTCTTGGTTTTTCTTTTGGGAATTGTCTTGTGCTTTTGTCTTGTGCCCAAATGATAGGAACAAGTAAGAGCATGTTTTGTGCCTTTACAAATTCATATTTAGTTACTATAACTACAATTTAGTTTGGCACAAAATAATTTGCAAAAGGTTTACCCATTTTTTTAATTTGTTAAATTTGTTGAAAATCAAACTCCCAACTTTCGAAAAAATGTTTATTTTCAAGATCATTGGGTCATTGTTACAAATACAAACCACAAGGTTTACTTTGCATGTTTATTTCTCAATAATTGAAAAATTAAAATTGAAACTATCAAACATAATTTTTTTAAATAAATAAATATTAAACAAAAATGTGTAAATTGTTAATCATAGGTATGGTATGTGATCTCTTTTTCATTCATCAACTTTTGTTTTTTGACCTTGGCTAAATTGACATGATAAATAGGTCATTTTCACAAGAAGTAAAAAGAAGGGTAAAAATATAGTCAAAAGAGTCACCCAAGTGAGTTGACTCTCCTTAAAATTACATTTTTGTATGTTTGAAAAATCACAAGTGAAGCATGCATAATAGTCATAATATTTTTGGGAATATTTTCCATTGATTGCAAAGTTTACATGCTCCAAACTTGACACAAATTTAAAATGTTTATACATGTTCAAAACATTCAAACCTCAAGTGTGGACAATCTTATATTTTTCAAACATCCTTTTTTTTTATCAAATGTGCAACATTTTTTTTAAAAATTTGAAAGGATTTTAACATTGATGATTAAAGGGGAAAAATGACTTGAACTGATGAAAATTGTTTTTATGACTTATTTGAGCACATTTGGCTCAAAAGTGCTTTTAACCTTGAAAATTATGGATTCTAAAAATGTTTCTTTAACAAAAGTTGTTGATGTTTATGTGATAGAAGGCATGAATGCATAATATACATGATATAAAATCAATTTGTAGTCAAAATGTATTTATATCTAAAATGTAGTGTTAAAGGGGGTATTCGAAATACAAATTTTAAAGTTATAAACCAACACAAAAATAACATGTGTTGTGTGCAATTTTTTGGAATAGGACTTTTACCTTGGCGCCCCTACCTCCTTTGACTGTGTTTTCACCCAAAAAGACATTTTTTTTCCAATTGAAAATCACATAAGTAAAAATATAGGATCCCATGAATTGGTTATTGGGTAAAAAAATAATTTAATTAATTTTATAAGAAGATTTTTTTAATTCTCAAAGTTCAAATATAATTAAAATAAAATATGCATTAATAAAAGGCATTCTATATATATACACACACATGAGATTTTAAAGGTTTGTCAGTTGTTAGAATGGTTCAATGTAGAGGAGGTATTATTAATGAGGTGGTATTTATTTGGTTAGGACAAAAAATTAATTATGGCTTGGATGTAGGAACTTGATGGTTCATTGGCTTGGGTTACAATGTGCATGCCTTGTTCACTTTGATTATGGAGCTCAAAAACCTCATATCATATATACATTATCCCATGCAAACAAATGAAATGTTCATTATTTGCAATGACTTGGTGGGTGTCAAAGATGGTTTTCATTGTTTGGAATGTGATATGGTCTTGAAATATTTGTTGATGTGAAATTATTAAAAAAACATTTCAAGACTTCTTGCATGATATGTTTTTTAATCACACACAATCACCTTCTTTCCTTCAGCATTCCTCCCATTTTCAATTAAAATAAAAATAAATATATGATGTCAAAATTCAATGCAACCATAAAATCTATCTATTAAGGAAAGTATTTTATTTGTTTTGTTTGTTTCTCATATTGGGATCTCCCAAACTACAATACCCCCCTTGTGCTCTTGGTACCACTTTGGTTTTAATAGTTTTAAAACTTACAGTGCAAGATATATCAAATATTGAACAATTTTGTCAAAGAAAGTTCAACAAAATCAAAACTAATATTTTAGGGAGATTGGGCAAACTCTTTGTATTGTTGGAGTGCACTTGGTGAGTGGGATTTCTTGGATGTGATTTCTTAAGTTTGAGACCTAAAGTGGTAGAGATATTGAATTTTGAGTCAATTATGTCATTGGAAATTATTTTTAAATTTAAAATAATTGGTATGCAATTGAGCTCTATCACAGGGTCTTGCTCACACTTGGAACAATGTTAGTCCTATTCACACATGGGCCAATAACATAAGCCACACTTGTTTAAATTAAGTTTAGAATGGTTTAAATATATGCATATTAAAAATTCAAATAATAATAAGATGAGAAAAATTAAAGTTCCTTCACATAATACCCAAAATAATTTCCTCGTGATGCACATAATGCAAAAAATTAACACATTGTGTCCCTTCATGGCTACAAACAAAGCTCATGAAAAGGGCTCTAGAATTTGTTGCATTACTTGACAACAGCATCTTGAGGCTTTTACTTGATATTGGTAAGAAATTGCTGTCTGAAACTAGGATTCATGTTGCCATACATATTTTGTTTTGAAACAAGGCAAAAAAATCACAACACTAGGAGGTTGGTTTCACATTGTTTGAAGTGTAACTTTGTGGCATTTGTGATCTACCTTCATTAGGAGAAAACCTATGTTCACAAATCTAGTATTTTCTTGGGATGCAAGTTCTAGCTTTGGGCCAATGGATTCATTCAATGTTTATTTACTAAGCTCAGAGCCACAACCTGCATCCCAAAGAAAATACTAGATTCGTGAACACAGGTTTTCTCCTCATGAAAGTAGGAATGCCACAAAGCAGGAATAATTACAATATAGACGATCCAAAACCAAGCTCCGAGGGTTGTGACATTTTTCACCTCATTTCGCCTAGATCTACAACCTGCATCCCCAGAAGAATACTAATCTGTAAACACAAGTTTTCTTGTAATGAAGATAGATGACAAATGCCACAAAGATGGAGGTGAGAAACATTGAGTGAACATTGATGGATTGGCTTGGATATTCCAGAATCAATGCTTGTTAACACCTCATCTTTTGAACCAACTGCTTCTTATTTACAGTATGGTGGCACTGCAACATTAGCAAGCTGAAATATAAGACTTCTCACATTGATTTTTGTTTACTGCCTCATATGATGAAATTATGTAGATATAACATTGGAATGAGAAATAGAAGGTGACTTACATTAAGTGACATTGGCCACCTTTGTCTATGTGAAGCATTTTATCTGTTGAACATTAGTTTGCACACCTTCAACATGGATCATTTCTCAGGGGTTTGAAAATGCATCTAGTTTTGATCACAGAAGCTATTGACTCCTGAGGTTCCTTATGTGGCTGTCATGTGCACTGACAACATGAGGTTACAGGTTTCAATCGGGATATTGGAAAGGCCTTCTCTGAGGTCCAAGACATTCTAAACAGTATTCAGAGTGCTTGTAATAATTTCCACACTTTCAAAAATTCTCAGCACCATGGGTCATGCACATACAGCTAACTTAGACCTTCTTTGAAAATCTAATTCACTCAACATAAAACTTCTTGAGTGAATGAAAGATCAAAGTTCCTAGTTAATGTTGCAGATCCAATCTTTGCTTCATATCATGCCTTTTGATTTTCCATTTGTTGTGTTGATTCCAATCACGTGAGTCTCCACATAACTTTGTAATCATCTACTTGATGTAATTCAAGCAGGCGAGTGCTTCAAAAGCTCTATAATGTTTGGAAAATACAGCAGCACAAAAGCAATCTTAGTGAAACAAGAATGCTTCATTTGTCTTAGCATTTCTGGAGACCTCTTATTTTGAGATAGTCATGTTTCTTCATCTATGCACCTAAGGCTTTCAATAATTTCTTACTCAATTGGGGAGCAACAAGCAGCAGTTGGATATACTCACCTGCGAAATTCAACAAACTGCATTTCTTTTTGGCATGCAATTCAAAGGACTGACCTGGACCTGTGTGATTTATCTAAAGGAATTACTCTAGGTAGAATGTTTTGTTTTGGAGTCAGCAGAAAAGATTTGAATGTGTGTTTGCAGTGTTGGGAGGAGGTACATTGCTCTGTTGATTGCGATACGGACAACAACTGGATACTGAAGAATTGTGCTGAGTCTGAGAACATGAGCTGGTAAGGCATCCATTCATGCAACCTTCTATCTTCTGAGCATACTAATATTCAAGTGTATTAATTCTGTAACTGAATAGAGTCCAGCCATTATTTCGGATCTTGTTGCAGCTTGTTTTTGTCCGCTACAATCTTCGTAACTGTCAAATTGGCTTTGTGGCTGTTGTAGGTTTCATATAAGGTGAAGTTATTAGAGCAACTCCATGGGTGCTCAATATGTGACCAAGCAAATTAAAATTGGATGAAGAGTCAAAACATGCCATTTTGGCTCAGCAAAATGATTTTGGCCCAACATTTTTGCACAGTTTGCTCAGGCTGGTAAACGGCACAACAAAGCCTAACACTTGCCAAAGAAGAGTGTAATAAATATGATCTGACTGCTGCTCTTTGTTTCTGATCGCCAATCATAATTGGTCCAGGTGGTTTGCTATTAGTAGTCTCCCACCTCTTTGCAATCAAAGTTTTAATTTTAAGGGTGAGGTTGGAAAAAAGTAAATAACTAAACTTGGATGTGAGAAATTATTTTGCAGGGTCACATAATGAGCACCAGTGGAGATGCTCTTAGGTGTGTTGAACAGATATTGTCCTTGTCTTGTGATTGGATTTTGGCAAACTCAAAACCCTACACCCCAAATGGAAGTGATCAATTGAGAAGAACCGAGGTTGCATGCATATTACTTGCACTCCTTGTAAATTGAGTTTTTTTGGTAAGAGTTTTAACTTCTGGGTTAACTGTATGGATGCAAGTGCTTTGTTGCATAAGTCATAGTCTCAGATACACTACCATTGTATTGCTAATGTACCAATCATGATATGGTTTTGTGCTTGTGGAGAGGTCTATGTCTCACTGGAGTGAAAATCAGGTTAGATGATTGTATATTTTTTGAGAAGATGTTGCCCTCCACCACTTCTGCCTCTTGGCAAGTGTTGTGATTTCTAGTGTCCTTATGGCTCACATCATTGTAGCTGTGCTTTAAAAGGATGCCAAATTTGAGTATGTGTGTTATGCTCATTGTCACTGTACAATGATGATGTTTGCAGGCTTTGTCTGGAAATGTGGACAGATCACAGAGAGTGAACAGGAGGCTATTATGCATGAAATTCATATGAAACTGCTAAGTACATGGGTGCAGTACCCAACTTCTACTTGTATACTTTTTTCTGGTTCGAGAGTCATGAGGCTGGCTAACATCTGGGTATTTTTGGAAACAAACTTGTTGTCAGTTTGGAACTGGAGCATTTTTGTGAATTTCTGGTCTCGAGTTGTAGCCAACATCCTGACTGAGTTTTCCCATTGCATTCAATAATGTGACAGGGAACTCCAGATGGAGGTTTTACTCATATTGTTGGCTTAAAATTTTGAGCATATTATATTAGTGCTAACTTTCAGAAGCTATGAAGTCAGTGGGGAGTGAGGGCAGCTAGTATCTGCCATTCGTGGGGAAGGTTATGGTCTCATACTTTGTGGGTGAGACCTACAATATTATCACCATGCCAGTATTCTTGTCATGGTTGTTTTGGTTTGTCTCAAACTGACATAATTGTCACATTCAAAGTGTTGTGGAATTTTTCCTGCAATCTGATAGATATGTATTGCAGGTTTTGTCTGTCTTGGAAGTTTGCATGTGTGTGGATGATAGGAATGTGTCCTGGCTTAGTCCTAAATTTGGCCCACTGATTGTCTGAAGTCCACAAAAGGCCTTGGTGTCTTGTTGTTGGGTAACTGAGCATCTATTATTATTGTCAGTATGATGAAGCTGAGAGGAGAAGGGACAGTGCAAAGAACTTGTTGGAAAGATACACCATTACTACCAACAAATGAATCTGTGGTGGAGTGTGCAGTTTGTCCTTGTATTTCCCTTTTCTCAGTTTGCATCTGTAATTCAAGTGGTTGGAGATCCAGAGTCATTGCCAAAGCTTTTGGTTAAGCTACTTGGCTCTTGAATGAGGACCTACTGAAGTGGCCCCATTAAGTCAGAGGCAGGGTAGTTGCTGTGAAGTAGTTAGCTACCATGAGTTTACTATCAGTTCTTTTGCTGGCAACTGTTTCATGCTGTCAAGGGCAAAAGCACTTTCTGCTATTCAGCAAATGCAGCAATTCAAGGTAGTCAACAAAATTTCACCTTCTTGACAAGGGCATTTGCTTCATCTGCTTTGATGTTTGTTTTGACAGTAGCTTTTGGAGGTATATTTTGGAGATGTGGAAGAGTGTGAGTTTTTTTGTGTATTTTTTATTTCCTGTTTTCCTTGCCACTGAACCATCTTGTCCTTTGTTCAAAATGGAAACACTTACACCTTAACTCAGAGTTCTGTGCATTGATTAAGAGCTGGTGCTTCTGGAATTCACCTTGTTGCAAGTATAGAACAGAAGCTTGACACAATTCGATTTTAGGTATTTTGTTATTGAATTGAGTAACCTGTGTCTCAATATGTGATTAGCAAAATCTGACAGTATTGTGCTGGGTTGAGCTACATGCTTGAAGTGCAGGTATGCTCTGGAAATTTGATGATTCATTGCCAGTAGAGTTGTTCCTTGTAGACTTGTATTGATTCCTATGGTCTTTGGGATGTGTACAGATTGAGAAGCTCAGTGACAAGCCGTGTCAACCTGTCTCTTAGCTGAAGTTTCTTACTGAGGCATGGCTGTAGGTGAGATTGACTGTTGCTCATAAGTTGTTCATTAAGGATCAGGAATCCATGACTAGTTTATGTATTGCTCAATGACTTGCCTTTCGAGACTGCCATGCACTACTGGTGTTTGGGCTCCTTCTTGAGGATCTAGGCTGCCAGGATGTCTTTTGGAGACTTCTAAAAGAGTGAAGGTTACTTGTTACTTTTTTCAGATTTGAGTCTATGGTTCAAACTGGGAAGATGCATCTTTAATTGTTGTATTAGGATGAGTTTTGGTTGTCTGGGTGTAAGATCACATTTTTAGGTGGATTACAATCAGAATGCTTCTAAGTCTACAAACAGGTTGGACAAGCAAGTTGCAGTTTTGGCCCTTGGCTTGTTGATCAATGCCGGTGGGTGCTGAAATGGACATATGCATAATGGATTCTGCCATCTTGAAAATGAGCATGCCAAGCATACATTCTTCGAGTATCTGCAAGGTTATTAAGCTACTCAAGTAGTTTAAGCATTGTACTGTCACATGCCAAAGTTGCCATCTTCTTGGTTGGCAGAGATGCAGAGAAGTGAAAGTAGCTGATGATGGTCTCAGGAATGTGGAATGCGTGTGAGGTGGAGACAGGGCTGAAGCAGTTGCACCAGTGTGCTGAAAAGGATTTACACATGTTTATTGAGGCAGGAAATACCACCACTTTAATGACTTCTGCAGTAGATTAGCTGGTTTAACCAGATGAAGACCCTCTCATTGATTTCCCTCCCTGGAGCAATATGTTAAGCAGACAGTCAAGGTGTACTTACAGGATGACATGTCTTTGGATGTGTTATTTTCTCATAGAGATGAAGGCAGACATGGACACTGGATTAGTCTGTTTACATCTTCATGTTAGTGGCAGGTTATGGTATACAAGTATGTGCCATTGTTTGTGTTTTCTCTTTTCCTGTTTGCTGATTGTGTGGCCCAATCTTGAACCTCCATCCTTGTTATCAGGTCATCCCTCAATTTTATCCAAGTTGACTTATATTGTAATTGTGGAGAAGTTCTCATTACCTCTAGAGATATTTTGACATCCATTGCTCTGTTCCAGAGAGTTAGAGGAGATTCCCAAGGAGTCGAGGGGTTGATGCATTTGCATGCTTATATTCCAATTGCAGTGTCACAAGCACATACTTTGAGAACCTGGGCATGCACTTGAGAATGGGCTATCTGATGTTGACATCACAAGGGAGGCCAGAAGTCTAGCAGCAGTTCCAGGGCCTCAGATAGTTCAGAAGGCAGAGGGCAAAGGGCTAAAGCTGGTGCTATCAGAACAGGAGTATCCAGTTGTGGTGAGGATGAGTCAGGTCATTGGTCATGTGAGCATTGCACTTATGCAAAAACCACCTCAACTTCTGTCTGCATTGTCTGCAGCTGCCATCAAGCTTTTGAAGCACTTGATGCTTTAAAAATCCACCAGATTTGTCAAGGTAATGTTCATTCCAACCATAAATGTCTATGCATGTTTCCACAGGTGAACTCTATAGGTAGAGCAATTTCATGTGTCTTGAATCTCCACTGCAAGTAATTTTTGTGTCAGGGAGTGGATGATTGTCGGAATATGCAAAGATCAATGTCATCTTATGGGCATGTATGTACTATGAAGATTGAAAGCTCTTACTTCTGACAAGAGCAGTTTGCTCATCACTTTGCTTGGACTACATGGATGGGTTCAGACTTTGATTTGGGGAATTGACCGTTTCTTGTGGTTGGATTCTCATCCAGCTTTGCAAGTCTCACACTAAAAGATTCACAAGATTCACACTTTCTCGTGCCCCATGGCAGTCGGTGGGTTTGTCTTGTGCATGCTACCTTAGTATCCTTGACAAGAAAGGTAGTACCACCCTTTTCCTACATCCATATTCTTTCCCTCTCTCAAAAGCAAGACTTGAGGAAGTGTTTAGTACTGGAAAATCATCAAACACACGTAATGTAGATCAAGGCTTGCAATTGGGAAAAAAGACCAAACATTTTGCAATTAACTCATCAATTTAGTTATTGCCCGAAGTTCCAACCCAATTAATTGGGTTTTAAAAATAATTATTACAATAATGTTGAGAAAAGAAAGCTAGTAAATGACTTCATCTTTAGTATACATATACACCAGACCTATAGTGAGCCATTTTCACTAATGAACACATGGCAGTGGGGCTGAACTTAATTCATTTTTATGGCCCCACAGTGGAGTAAGCTAGGGAGTTTGGTCACTATATCCTAGTAGTAAGGTCCTTCTGATTGTGTGAAGATGAATAATATCCTAGTGCAAGGTCTTTTTGCTTGTTTGAATATGTCATCTCAAGACGAATTTAGGATCTTAGACTCCAAATTAGACAACATTTCCTTTGGTAAATATATTGCACTTAGATGCCTAGCTCAATAAGGTGAAATTACCAGGATAAGTGGGGTTCACACAAGCTATTTCTAAGATACATTTGAATTGCTAGCCTATACCTATTGAAAAGCACTAGGAGAAATTCCCTAGTGTTTTTGGAGGCCACCTTTTATCTGTCAAATTGGCTTCTAGGCAAGGGGGCATCTTACACCAACTCCTCCTTAAGAGTGGGAGAGATGTTACATCTACTCCTCAAAAGTAAGCAGAATATCCATCCCACTCTTGATTGGAAAATTGACATTTGAGTAAAACAGTCCCAATTTGGAAGAGGAACCAGTTGTAACCAAAAGAAAAGGGTACTAAAACCATCTCCTGATTGCAAATCCTTACTCTTGTTATAATGTCTGCAACTTATCTCCTATCAAACAGGTAGTGTCACAACACCCTGGTTCTGCAGTCCTACAGTATGTGATCCTACATACCATGAGAATTTTCAGACCGTATATGCCTATTAACCTCTCCTAAATATGCTACAGTAGTAGTTCTCAATTGCTGTTGGGAACAAATTCTTGTATTATGAGTACATGAGTTAATAGGGTCTGGCTTGAGGTCAACGCTCTCAATGTTCATTTGGTCTATTATGAGCTACTAATCCATCCCCCTACCACATGAGATAAATGCAGATAAATGCTTGGTCTAACCTTTAGAAACAGATCAACTTTTGGGTACAAATCTACAACTAAACAAGGTCTACCAAGTTGGTTTGCAACTACTCAAGAAAAATAGAATTTTGTGCGGAATATGGATATATGGATACTTGCTATGATCTCTCCCATCTTGTTTTTCTATCACTCACATTGTGTCAAGCCCAAGGATACCCACTAAGGTTTCTAGCTCCCACTCAGGTGTATGAACTACCCATTGGATTTTCAAGAAAGGTTCCACCAAGGTCCCTTGTAGATGCACTTCTTTATATGCTCTTAGTTCTACAACTTAGACCTCCTTTAGGCGTCATCAACCTTTAGCATCAATCCTTTATAAGTCCTAACTCTAACAAGAACACAAAACCTGCCAAATATAGTCATTGGCGCAACAAAAAAACAATACATCAACTACATATTCCTACAAGCTCTTCCTTCTACACAAACTGCAACAATTTGAACAAAAACAGACCTCTTCTTTTGCTTTCGAACTACCTTTCTGATCTTGGTCCAATAGCTCTTATTCCCATCTCCCTTGTGTGCTTAAAGCACTTTCAACCACCCATCATCTACTGCCAACATGTTTCACATAACACATAAACAACAAACTTTCCTACTCAAAGTCATTAACAAACAATGATGATAAACTCCATCGCCTGCACAAAAAAAGTTGACAGCGGTTCAAAACAAAACTTAAACCCTAAAATGAACTAGTGTTCACATTATAGAAATCCAAGTGACTTCCTATCCAGTCACACAATAACACAAACCTCCATAAAAGTAATGTAAAATGTCTACTAGTAGAGTTGGATTTCAACCTAAAAATTTTGGTTGGAAAAAAAAAAGGAATTTGGTTTAAAAATGGAAAATCTTCATCCTTAACAAGTGCAATTTTATTAGTTACATACAGCTTTCAAATTTTCAATTTTTTGGAGATTATGATCGAGCTACCATTTTTCATTGATAGTAAAAATTATAAGATACATAGAATGCATCCTTGTAGGTTGGTTTTATTTTTAAAAACTCCATTTGAATTTGGGATGAGGGAGAAACAAATCATCAAAGGATGCTCATCCATGAGCACCACACACAGTCAAGGAAAGGAAACTATTTTTTATTATTTCCCAATCCAAACTTTGAAAGGAGCTCATTGGGGTGGTGGTGTAGTAAAAAAAAAAAGGAGCATTTACAAAAAGATATTATGTCACATAGATCACATTTGTATTTTAATTCTTTAGGAATAACAAAAAGAAGGCATGTCACAAGATGTTTTTTTTCCACAAGAATGTTGCCTCACAAGATTGATGCACTGCATCTTAATTATCTCTAATCTAGACCATGTTCAATTATATATATATAGGAAACGTGGAATATCTTTCTAAAACCTCTCTTAGAACATCATAGAATATGAGTTATGACAATGAACTTTTAAATCAAACAAATAAATGCTCAAAGGATCCATTTGTTCTTGACAAAAGGTTTAGACTCATAACCATCTGCATAATCCAATAGCCCCATCTCCCAAGTATTCCCCCAAACATTAAATTACAACATCACTTTTCACCAAATTTTTCACTCCATTTTGACTCTTTGAGAGAATGATAGCCCTAATGAATCCCCATACATATCCATAGTTACATATTTGAGATGATTCCCAAAATTCCCTTCTTTCCTCTCCACATTTTCTCTTCCATGACCTCATTCCATCCTATATTCCCCTTGGTTTTTCATCATCCCCCTCCATATTTTCTTAATTTTTTATTGAACATGGTCCAATTATAGGAGACATCATTGTTAAAATTGCAATGAACTGTCAAGCTTATCTACAGCTGATTGATTTTGATGGTGTTAGTTGATTTTTCTAAAGACCTCATGATATTCATTATTGTCCCTATTATTTTAATACATGGCTTGTCCTTGATTTTTCTAGGTGTATTAATTGATTAAGTTGTATATAATGTGTGCTAAGGATCAATAAAATTATCTTTTTTTTTACGTTAATGCAGTGTGCCAAACAAAGCACAAGTGTATGTTTAGTAGTGGACTACATATTTGGTAGTAGACTTGATCAACAAGTCCCGATCCATTTCCATTTCTATATGATCTTTGTTTTACTATAATTCTTTGCATGCTAGATGGAGTCTTCTGTAAGTCAACAAGTTATGGGTCCACAAGGATTCAGATGTGTAATTACTAAGTTTGTAGGAAATAACTTCCATCTCTAGAAATTCAAAATGCAAATGTTATTAGAAGACAAAGAATGTTGGAGCATTGTGTCAAGAACGAAAGTCAAATTGGCAAGTAACTTTATAGAGTGGAAGAAGAAAGATAGGAAAGCTAGGACCTTCATCATCATGGGGTTGCATGATTCATTGCTCTAGAATGTCATTGGAGCAAAAACACTAAAGGAGACATGGGATTGACTATTAAAGGTCTATGAGACTAAAGGATTAACAGACAAGCTTTTTTTAAGACATCAATTCTTTGCGTACAAAATTAGTCCTACAGACAACATGTTGGATCATATTAACAAAATAAAGTTTATGTTTTAACACCTTGAAGGTATTGGGGAGAAGCTTGATAAGAGTGATGTTATAATGGTCTTGTTGTGTAGTTTACCAAAATTTTACAACAATTTGATAATAACATTAAAATCATAAGTAGATGCTAACATTAACATTGAATTCATAATAACAAGACTTTTCCATGAAGAGCTAAGGAGGAAGGATGCCGAAGGATCAAATGAAGGAAGGTCAACTTTGCTTATATGCACATCCAAAGTTATGTCTAATAATTAAACAATTGATGAGAAGTCAACCATCAAGAGAGACTAAAAGAAAAATTTGTGTAACTACTACAAGAAACCTAGACATTGGGCATGAGATTGCAAGAAGAAAGCAATTGACTTACGACATAAAGGATAAGTCAAAGAAATGGTTTTTGTTGTGGAATAAGCATTTTTGGCCACAACAAATGTTTCAATGAACGAAACATGGTACATTGATTCAAGAACATCACAATAGATCATGTTTCAAATAACATTTCCTCTAACTATGAGCACATTCCTAAGAGATCTATCTACATGGGTGACAATTCTATCTAGGAGGCCATTAAAAGGGAAGTGTTCATTTAACCATGAAAGGCGGAGAATGTGAAGTTGGAGGTGTTTTGCATGAAGTTTTCCATGTTCCTGGTCTTATTAATAACCTCTTTTTAGTTAAAAAGGCTACAACTCAAGGTCTAAAAGTAGAATTTGAATAAGAAAAATGTAACATCGAGAATAATGCTAGAGAAATTCTTGCAAAAGTAGTAAAGGAAAATAGACTTTATATATTGTTGTGTTTGCATGTATCAACTCATGACAATGTTCAAATAGTTTGGGTAAAAAACAACTTGAAAGTTCGGCATGAAAGATTTGGCCATCTAAAGAACAAAATTTAAGGTTCCTTGTACAAATTTTTTTAATCACTAGCATGGATGCTAGGACTAATCATCAACTTGATTTTTGTGTAGGTTATGCTAATGGCAGGCAATGCAAGATTTTTTTCCAAAAAAGAGACCCAAAGAAAATGCTCAAAATTCTTTTAGAATTGGTGCACACATGCCTATGTGGCCTTATGAAAATCACCTTAGTGGGAGGAGCCCGATTCTTTGTGACTTTCATAAATGACAACACCAAGATGGTGTAGGCCCACTTTCTAAAACAAAAATCAAAAGCTTTGGTACCATTCAAGGAATTCCAAACTATGGCAGAAACTAACTTAGGGAAAAAGATCAAGTCCATCTGGAGTGACAATGGTGGTGAGTTCATTTAAAAAACTTTCAAAGGTCATTGCAAAGCAAAATGTATTCAACAACAATTCATTCCACCATACAACCCACAATCCAATGGTGTTGTTGAAAGGCTCAATTAAACTTTGGTTGAAATGGTTAGGTGCATACTTCAAACAAAAATGTAACCCATAGCTTGTGGGTAGAAGTAGTGGTGACAACTACCTACTTGAAAAATAGGAGTCCTAAAAGTTACTTGGAAAACAACTCTCCATTAAAAGTTTGGAACGGAGAAAAACCAAATGTTGAGCACCTTGAGGTTTTTGGTAGTGATGCCTTTGTCCATAAACCAAAGGAGCAGAAGTCAAAGCCAAATAACAAAAACACTCTAGGTCTTTTGGTGGGCTATGTAAGCAAATCTTACAAAATGTGAATCCCATTTGAAAGATGGTTGTGCATTAGCAGAGATGTTTGGTGGTTGAAAGCTCACCACAATTTCAAGCCACAAATCCCACAAATGGAATTCATGGCAATGAAATTTATCAAAACAACAAGGATTTTTAATTCGAGGTTGTTATTGAAGATGATGTTAGTAAAGAGATGAAACCAACACAAGTTCTTCAAAGACTAATTAGGGAGTAGAGACCTTAAAAAAAATTGGAAGATTTTGTTACCATAGCTGAATTTGCAAACATTGCAAGTTATTTGGAGGATCCAAAAACTTTTGTTGAAGCTTCGGCTAGATATGATGCATAGAAATGAATTTTTTGAAGGAGAACAACACATGGGTGTTAAAGAGAACAACACATGTTTTTAAGCTATCGAAGGATTGGAAACCCATTAGCTACAAATGGGTATTCCAAACTAAAAAGAACACTCAAGGACAAGTTGTCCACCACAAGGCAAGACTCATGGCTAAAGGTTATGCAACAAAAACATGGCATAGTTTTTAATGATATGTTTGGTCCAATGGTGAAATTCACCTCCATTAAAGTGTTGTTAGCCATAGTTGCAATAAATGTCTTGGAGATATATTAGGTTGATTTCAAAAATGCATTCATGAATGGAGATCTAGATGAAACCATTTTCATGAAACAACTTGATGGACAAGTTTTCAAAGGAGAAGAGGAATTTGTTTGCAAATTGCAAAAGTCTATATGGGCTAACGTAGAGTTCAAGAAGTTGGTACTAAAAGCTAAATAGTTTCCTTGCAAAAAAAAATTTTACTAGGTTGGAGTTTGGCCATAGTTTTACATCAATACACATGAAGGTGTAATCATCACTATGTATTTTGATGATCTTTTCGTTTTCGCACAAGATGTAAAGGTTTTTCATTGGTTGAGAAACATTCTTTGTAGTAGATTCTCAATGAGAGACTTAGAAATGCAGTTCATTTTAGGACTTCACATAACTAGGGATAGATCCCAAAGAAACATTACATTGGGTTAGCCTAGTTATATTGTAGGAGTTTTAACCAAGTTTGAGATGGATGCATGCAAACCCATCACTACACCTTTAGATTCGAGTGTTAGACTTTCAAATTGTCAAAGTCCAAGTTCAATAAAGAAGAACATGAAATGCTTAATGTTCCATACAAGAGGGTTGTAGGCAGTGTCATGTACTACATGGTTAGCATAAGACTAAACAAAATTGTGATTATTGGAATTGTTGTTTAGTTCTTTAATAATCTTGGACTATCAGATTGGCAAATTGTTAAACAACTATTTAGATACTTGCAAGGTACTCAAAACCTTGCATTATGATACTCACTAGATTCCTTTGAAAAGAACATTAACATAAAGTTGTATGATTTTTGTGATTTTGGCTAAGGAGGTCACGTAGACACTAGAAGATCAACAAACGGCCATGTGTATATTCTTGGTGGAGTAGTTGTTTCTTAGGCAAGTAAGAAGCAAGCTACATTAACTCTTTTTTCTATAGAAGTAGAGTACATGGCTTGTACTCAAGCAACTAAAGAGGTTCTTTGGCTTAGAAGATTCTTACGAAAGGTTGGATACAAACAAGAAAAACCAACCTTGATATTTTCTGACAATCAAGGAAGTTTGGCCTCGTTAAAAAAATTAGTGCACCATTTTCACACAAAGCATATAGACATACAATTCCATTTTGTCAAGGAACACATCTCCGCCAACAAGGTTGAATTTCAATATCTTCCAACAAAGGAGATGACTATCGATATTTTTATGAACGGAATTGGTAGAGATAAGTTTAAAACTTGTAGGAGCAAGTTAGGATTAATACACCTTAAATACCAGCTCGACATCATTGAATGGGAGTGTTAAGATTGCAATGAGTTGTCAAGTTTATCTACAATTAGTTGATTTCTGTGGTGTTAATTGATTTTTCTGAAGGCTTCATGATATTCATTGTTATTCCTATTATTTTGCTACATGACTTGTCTTTGATTTTTCTAGGTGTATTAATTGATTGAGTTGTATATAATGCATGCTAAAGATCAATAAAATTATCCTTTTCTTTTATGTTAGTGTACAGTGCCAAACAAAGCACAAGTGCGTGTTTAATAATGGACTACATACTCGGTAGTAGACTTGATTAACAAGTCCTAATCCATTTCCATTTCTCTATGATCTTTTTTTTACTACAATTTTTTGCGTGCTAGATGGAGTCTTCTATAAATCAACAATCATGAATGTAGCAAAAAAGTCATGGTGATTTTATTTTTTCAAGATGCACATTGATGTTACAACCGAAACATCTCCTTCGAATGCAATTAGTATGCAATCCAACAACTTAAGTATTCATAGAGACACAAAAAAACATTTAGCTTTTTCCAAAGTTTAAAGAATGCCCCCATCCAAAACTGCAACCTCTTTAAATTGCCTCTTCCACCATCACCAAAAACTTTTCACCAACCACCATAACCAATCTTCCATATTTTCCATCAAGAGAAAACTTCCACATAAGATAATAACCACAACCCACACCACACATACATGGTTGACAATAGACCAAATGCCCACACTTTGCCTTCTATTGTCGTCCAACATTTGCACAACATAAAACATAACAAAACGAAGTCTTATTCCATAAGAACACTACCCCTTTTTAACACACATGTTGATCATGTTCACACATCATGATCCAAAAGCAACTTGTACTTTCATCCAATACATCATTTTAGGTTACAATGGCACTTTTTATTTCCATTTTTTAATAATTTTAGCCATGGATATGAGAACTTCTACCATTCGCTTAACAAGCAACAACATATTGTTATATTGTTTCTACAACAAACATGCTACTCTTTCTCAATGAACCACAACTAGAACAAGAAGTTGAATATGCTTTGTTGAATTTTTGGTAGGTGTACACACAAAACCATGTTGGCTTTCATGCGTGTGTTGGAAAGATATCGGTGGGAAGTCATCTCTCTTTCCAAGTTTTGGTGATATCTTAGAACTTTGGATCCTTTTCATTGCAAGGGCTTCTAAAATATGGTTATAATATTTCCTAATCATAATAAAAAGTTATATACTTATAGATGATTTAGCAAGGTGCAATTAGAGTTTTTTTCTCCAATTTTGTGACATTAAAAAAGTTAGTATTCTTTTTCCAATTTTTGCAAAATTAAGTGAATTAACAATTGATAAAGAAAAATTCCAAAAATTCCCAACTTTTTGGTGAAAAAGGTGACAAATCTTATTGGAAAAAAAATTGGGTGCAGTGTTATGGTGTTTGTGTTGTCAATCTTGATGCTTCATCATCTTGTAATTGGATCACAAGCTAATCAAATTGATGTTTATTAATCATTACTTGCACTAGGTGCAGAAAGGAGACAAGATTGTCATGTGGTTAAAAGTTTGGTTGTGGTGCAAAGTGAAACATAATTGTTTTGCCCATTATGGAAAGTTGGAAGTTGAAACTACAAAACATATAAAATAAGAAAAGTTCTTTAGTTCCCAAAAAATGAACTCACCATAACAACTAGTGAACATTCTTTAAAATGTGTGACCAAATGAAACCTAAATAGTTTTGTAGTCTCTCCCTTACATATTGAGCCAATAAACTAATTTGTCATACTAAAACATATTACCAAGTGGCATGGTGCTCTCAATTCTTCAAGAATATGGTGCCATAGCTGAAGAATCATGACCATTATGATATATATTAATGTGGCAAAAGGATATGGATTTAGGGTTTTAGTGTGAAATGGGTGTTTTTTGTTGTTGTTTTGGCATTGTAATCCAACTTTTATCTTATCATATTGTCATACATTGGAGCACTTTAATGGGAAGGTTTGGTGCTGATGATAAATATGTTATTAAGAAGGTGCAAAAGATTAGGAATTATTGTTATGTTCTTTGTTTTTTTTATGTGTGGTGGAAAATGGTGCGAACAAGGGAACCAAACATGGATGCAAGACTACAAGAGACGTTGAGATTTCCAAGCTAAACATGTTTTTCAATTTGTTTTTTTTTCAATTGTCAAATGCTTTGATGTTTTGTTGCTCAACATTAGTGGATTTCGAGATGAATGCTCATAAGATGTGAATGACGTTTTGTTGCCTCCAAAAATTTCGCTACATTGGAGTAGTAACAAAATGTTAGTTCTTAATAAGTCTTTAAAGGTAGATGATGGAAATGATGGAAATGATGAGGGGCTCTAGAGGATTAAATGGTTGGTTTGTTGTGGAATTCACCACTCAAATTTGGTAAATTTGAGTCAAGCATCAGTCACTCATTGTTGGGGAGGGATGAGTACTTTCTTGCTAGGAGCTCCGAATAGTTATTGCTTCATGGGAAGATTGGGTGTTTTCTAGGATGATTTTTGAAGTTCTACCAATGAAAGGATCATTGCTTGTTAAACTCATTCAAACTCTAATTAACCTCTGACTGGGAAATTAAGGGTTTATGAGTCAATTTGTAGAAATTCATAACATGGTGACCAAGATAGCCATAGAGAGGAGATCCACAATGTTTTGATCCATCATCTGTCTTAGTTTAAGATCAGCATTATGTTTGGTTGCTGTGATTTGTGATGTTTGTATGAACATTTATCATGAAAATTTATGTTGAGATGAATATGGTGCACCACAATTTATAAGCGGTAGACATGGTATTTGTAGAACTTTGTATGACCCCTCTTTTTGGTTACACAAGTATATAGAGAGCAACAGAATTATATAGTCTTTGGGTGTCTACTGGTATGGAAGAACATTTTAGTCTGATATCACCTCAGGCAATATCAATCTTATGCCAGAACCAGACTGGCATGAACCTGAGGTAAAAGCAGGTCTAATATCAGTTTTATACCTACCACATACCAGGCCAAAATCAGCAGCCTTAAACCCAGTACCCCAACAAGGCCAGCATGAAAGTGTTAATATTGTTCCAATACTACTATCGGGCTGGTATGAAAGTACTCACTATTAGTACCCAACTGGTATGTGATAAGGGACATACTGGGTACACACCGGTCATGAGTCATGACCCTCTTGCATGCTCTTAAGAGCATGAGTAAAGCAAACCAGTTATCCAAGCTCAACACTAACAGCACAGGCCAAGAATGTAGACTTCCTGCAGATTCTCAAAGCTACCAGGAGTCATCTGATTGAACTTGCACATCTATTGTGAATCATCTTTGAGATCATAAGATAGTGTAGTTTTGTAGTTTAATCTCAGCAGACAAAAACTCGAATTTATGGACTAGTTGACTGCCTCAAATGTGCTGGTTACCGTGAACAGGCTTGGTGCTCAAGTTACAAGATTATTCACAGTAACGACCACATTTCAGTTGGGTATTGAAAATAGAAGAGTATGAGTTATGGGATTCTTCCAATAGCAACCACAAAACACCCAAAAAGACTTAAGGAGGTATGAAAATGCGAAAAGGCAGCAAGATACATGATATGATTGAGAATCTCTCATCCAATGGCATGCTGCCACACTAGCAAGATGCTCCTTACAATTGATTATGGTAAAATAAAGGGTAGGCTACAACTCGAAGAAAACTGAGCAAAAGTCTTTACTGGCACATACTGTGCATGCTTCATTACCAAACCTTGCTTCAATTTATGAAACTCACCAACCCTCTGAGTCCTGACTAAACACACAGCCACATTGCTTACCATTGCAGCAATCTCTGCTGATGAAGGTGGAGAGGCACCATTTGATGGCAGTGCCTGCCTACATAATGGCATGTCAGACTTAAAGCAAATCCTTTCCTTGGTTCTTCATTGAATGACAATGTTTTAGGGAAAGCTAGATGACTAGCGCAACAAGGGGGAGCCATTCCATGACCTTAGGGTCTGGGTGGCAGATTGCAACAATCCAGAAAAAAAACTATGTTCAACACACACATTTTGGTCACTATTATTATGTGTGTATGATTATCACTGGAATATTATGTCATATAATGTGATGGAAAAAACCCCAGACCACTATGAAAAATGTCACTAACAACAACATTTTAAACCCTATCAAGAGTGGTTAACATGTATGGTAAAACATGCATGCAAGGGGCAGCTTCAAGGTTGAGCCCCTGTCAACAAGGCCAATATCCAATGAAAAGAGAAGTGGCTAAAGTGTAAGGACTAGGGCATTGCCAGAATAAGTGGCCCACACGAGGTGATAGTCAGGTGTGTCCCTGTTTCTGGTCATTTCCTCATCAAACCGTGTTACCTGATGTAAAAACAACATAGGAAACAGGAGAACTGGCTTTGAAGCAAAAAGAACATCAGCTCCATTTTGTGAAACAGTGCCTCCAATGTTGGGAGGCAAAATCCCCTATTAAACATGTCCTCTGTTATTACTCAAAACGAAAAGTAAAGTTTTTGCCAAGATTCTTTATAGTATGTATACCTAATTGGAACTGTCTTTTATTATCTTATGCAGATGTGCTCATTAGGAAAGGAAAAAAAAAAACAACTTCAGGCCTAATTACATATGTGGTACGTAAAAGCCTGTGGGGTTTACCATAGGCAAAAGTCCCTGCTCAGATTATTTATTTATTTGTTCCAATGGTAGGCTACACCACCAGGTATCACAGGAAAAAGCTAAAAAAAAGAAAAGAGGGGGGCCATTTCTGAAAGACACAATGCCCCATGGGACATTAAACTTACTTAAGATAAGATTCATAATTTAAGGTCCGTTCACACTTGGTGTTAGGGACTAGTGCTGAGTCATCTAACATCATGCCAGCCATTTAGGAATTAAACTTAGTTACCATGAAAGTTTTATGTTAAGCTAATGTTCACTTAACATTAAGCTATTGCCCATTTGACATTGAGTGCCACCTGGGATGTCACCTAGAATTTCATTTAACAGTGACTTAACATCAAGTGTGAATGCACCAGTAGAAAGGATTTTCTAACCACTTATCCACTTTTGAATGGACCTATCTTATGTTGATCTGAAGGTGCAACAAAGAGATAATTTGTAAGAGATAGAGTCGACTATTTACTTCAACTAAATAATAAATAGATTTTAACACATATACAAACAAAGCATTTTTCTTCTTCTTGTAAATTATCCAATGTACATCCGCAAGTGGCTAAGCTATCATTACACCGCCATCCATGCCTGGTTCATGTGACTGCACAACAGTCGTGGTCAGGTGGCTAGAGTGAACCAGCACCCACCAGTGCACCAACGTGGATGGATGGTGCACTGATAGGATTCTCTTTTCTATCCCTGTGCCATCCCAGGTTGACGTTTTTTCTTTTCCCTTTCTCAGCCCTGATCTCAGTTTTTTTTTTTTTCAACTTTATTTTCTCCCCTCCCCGCGGTTTATTCTTTTTTTGGCTTTTGAAACTTTTCCTACCCACCCACTTACTACCCCCCCACTGTCCCCCACCGACCTACTCGCCTATATATTTAAATTAAAAGTAGACCCTTCCCCATCTACCTACTCACCTATAAATTTAAAATGTGCTACTCTCATCCCCACCCACCTACCTGCCCTACCACTGACCTACCTACCAACACTTTAAGTAGGTATTTACCAAACCCCACCTACCTGGCTACACCTACTTACATGGTTGCCACTGCAATAGAGCCCCAATGGTTGAAAATGATGAAGAAAAAATAAAATATTACACGGAGTTTGTTCTTGTTCATTAAAACAAATAAATAAAGAGACAATTAAAATATTTAACAACCCCCATATAAAGGTATTGCAAAATCAAGTGGATAACCAAAATGATAAAAAGCTTCAATTCAATTTAGATGCATTTAATGCATGTTGTACTTAGGTTCATAAAGTAAAATATTCAATGAACGTGCAATACCCCATTCTAGGTACCCCTGAAATAGTTTGGGCTCCATATCATATCTTTCGAAGGTATTGTATAGCCCTTTCAAAACTTAGAAGAAATGTAATACCTTCATTGGGCCACACAACAATACCCCTCTCAAGGTATCCCAAAAATACATTGGGTTTGTAAAATATCTTTTGACATTTGAAGGGATAATGCCTAGCCCTACCAAAACCTAGAAGGATTTCAATACCTTCATTGTGCTATACTATAAACACCATGGGTTGAATTATTTTGGTTTAGATTATCACAAGGGTATTGGTCATGCCCAAAACTACCTAATACACCTACAATACCCCTCTCGAGGTACCTCATAAGTACATTGTGCTTCATAACATATCTTTTGACACATGATGGGGTATTGCGTAACTCTACCAAAACCTACAAGGAAACTAATACCCTCATTAGGATATTCTATAATTAAACACCATGTATTGTTCATGCCCAAAAAGATTCAATGAACATGCATTACTTCTCTAGGTATCCCAGAAATACATTAGGCTCCATAACATATCTCTTTAACATGTGGAGGGGTATTTCGTAGGAAACAAGGAAATGAATACCCTCATTAAAATATTTTGTAATTAAACACCATGGGTTTAAACTATTGGAGGGGTAATGCTCATCCTTAAAACTACACAATACACCTACAATACCCCTCATAGGTTGTCCCAAAAAATACATTGGCTCCATAACTTAAAACGTAAAAAGATATTACATAACCCTACCAAAACCTACAAGTAAACTCCATGGGCTAAATTATTTCACTTTAAACTATCAAAGGGGTATTGCTTATGGCAAGGAATACTCAATGTAGATGCATTACCCCCTAATAGCCAAAAATACATTGGGTTTTGAAATATATATTTTGAAACTTGTAGCGGTATTGCATAATCATATATGAAAATCAATATCGTTACTAGGGTATTCAATAATTAAACACCATGGGTCTACACTATTGGAGGGTATTGCTCATGCTTAAAACTACACAATACACCTGCAATATCCCTTATTTGTAAAATAAGTTTTAATGAAAATTAAAATTTTCAAAAATAAGTTATTAACGTTGTATATTTTATTGATGCGTATAATTTAATATTATTTCTGTGTAAATTGAATATTTTAATTGAAGTTTGAAATATAAGTTACTAATATTATGTAAGTTTAGTTTGTATAAATTTATTTTATGTAAATTTTAGTTTACAATGTACGAAATGATGATATATTTAGTTTAATAATATGTGAAATTTTATATTTTTGCAATTCTAGAGATATAATGTTTGCATAATTATTTTAACTTAGTAAAATTTTTAATCAAACATTTGATGGAGGAGAAAGGTGGAGCAAAGAATTGAATCAAGGTCTCTGTGGTTCTGAAGTTTTGCGTAGGGGAGCGCAAATGGGTGGTGGGGTAGGTAGGGGGAGGTAGATGGGTTGGGTGGTGGAAGGGAGGTAGGTAGGTTGGAGGAGTAAGTAGAAGTTCTCAGGAAAAAAATTTGGGTTCAAGGATGGCGGGACAAAAAAGAAAAAGCGAGAGAAAAAAAGGCGCAGGAAAAAAAGGCCCAGGAAAAAAATGAGAGCGAGGAATAAAAAAACTACTGACCAAATAAACTGACCCCTGGGGGGCAGTTTCATCCCATCCATGAAATCCCAGAACGGGATTTTTTGGATGGTGCACTGGTGGGTGCTGGGTCACTCAAGCCGTGGTCAGGTCACTATTTTTCAGCATCGACGGACTTAGAGTTGCCACGATCTAGATCCGACGGTTGCGCTGGCGACGATAACAAAGTGAAGGAAAAAGGTTCCCCGCCCCCCGTCCAAGCAAGCAAGCTCCTGTTTCAGTGCAGTTCAGTGCGCGCAGGAACGGGAGAGAGAGAGAGAGAGAAGAGGAGAGAAGCGACTTCGTGTGCAACAAACGGAGGGAGAGGAAGGAGCAATGGGGGTTGTGAAAGTTTATTTGTGTGTCTACAACTGGCTGCTTTTCGCAGGATGGTAATTTCCTTCAATATTTAGTTGTTTTATTCTCTTCTTTGGGGGCAGATTGATCGGAGTCTTTTCACTGAAGTTTTGCTTCATTTTCACATGTGTAAGTTCTGCTGCAGAAGAAGAAGAAGAAGGAAGGCAGGGAGAAGAGGAAGAGTGTGTGATTTTTGGTGTGTGGATGGACCAGGCTACAGATACTGGTGTCCGCGGTAAAAGCGCTTCAGCAGTCAGGGCCGTCTGGGGTGTACACGGCCGTGGAGAAACCATTACAGATATGGCAAACTGCTGCTCTTTTAGAGGTTTTTTGTCCCCTTGTCTTTTCCTTCCTTTGGTTTCTCGTTCTACGGCAAATCGTTTATGGTGTAGGCTTCGATCACATTCTTAGAAGCACGTTTCAATCTGGTAGCACGTGATTCTCTTCTTTATTTGCGTCATTTTGAGTGTTCGAAAGGGAGAGAGGGATAATAATACACGCACACAGCTGCTCACATATAGATCGACAAACTATGCTGGACAATTGATGAGTTTCTCTCAGTGAGAACTAACACTCCAGGGGATGTGGTCGCGTTTTGACCGTTTGTGCCGCGTACATGTCGATCTGCCGGAATTGGGGGTTGCGTTTATATAGATTTTCAACAGCATTGTGGGTGAGTGATCGTTGTGACATTCTGCAGCCTGCCCAGCTCTCCATCTTGGTGTTTGCATTCCTGTCCTTTATTCTTTCTGGTTTTTCAAACCATTAGTCAAACTGCCTCCCTCCCTCCTCTGTCTGTGTGTCTGTGTGTCTCCTGGAGTTCTGAAATGAGAATATAATGCCACTTGTTGTGTTTGAAGCTTGTCAGAGAAAGTTTTCCCATCAAATAATATAGCTTAATAATCCTCCCAAGGGTTTCAGATTTTCATCAGGGCACCTTGAATGCAGGCATTGTGCGATCACCGGTGATGGCCACACTTCCACAGATAGGATCACGCATCTACCTCACTTGGGGTATTCTCTTTAGTTTTCCTCAGGTAAGAAGTCCATCACCTCATTTCCTACTTGGGTGTGCCACAAATTTCTATTCTGGTCACCTTTCAAACCAGTGGAGTTCATCTGCCTTCATTTCACTGTTTGTTCTGGGGAAAAAAATGATCGATCCTACTTGGCTACCATGAATATGGCAGATGAATGGGAACTTCTAGCATTCCAGAGTAACTTGAAAATGCATCAGAGGACATCCCACTTCATGTGAATTTCCAAGACTGTTCCAGACTTGTCACAATCATTTCACCAGATGTGAATGATTGTCTCCTGCCACACAAAGCTGTCAGTATAAAAATGCATGAAATATCTCTTGCTGACAATGTCATTGGTGGAAATCTGCACAGTGGCATTAGAAGTCTAGATTTGCCCACATTTTAAGGTAGAAAACTGGTTAGGGTGCACTGTCTCAGTGTTAGCTACTTTTCATGTCAAAATCTAGTGATTTCTTGAATATCAATTTGAACTGATGAACTGAAAAACTTTTTGTATTATCATTACATTTTCCTTGAGTCAACAGATGCATAAATGGGATGTGGTGCACGAGTGCAGGTGCAGGAGCACTGGTTAGTGACATCTTTGGTCTTGAGCTGGTCCATCACTGAGGTGTGCATTTTGCAGTTATCCAATTCCCTTCTTTTGGTGAAGTAACACAATTGGAATTTGTTCTGGGACATATTACCTGTTGGTAGACAAAGAAGGGACAGATAATGAAATAATTCAGGGACAATCTTTAGTTTGCAGACAGAAGTTAGTAGTTGTTTATGAGATGTACAGGTTGGTAAGCTCAAACAGGACCTTGTCCTACTGGGTCACTCCAAAGCTTGAGTATGAGAAAAACTGGTTAGATTTTATTCTGTCTTCTGCTGCTGAAGAAAACCTCAGTGTGTTGTGTATTGTACAGCTCCTCAATGTTGTTGAGCTGATCAGTTAGTTGACATTGATCTTGTGTGGCTAGGTTATCCGCTATTCATTCTTTGCCTTGAAGGAAACCTTTGGTTACACCCCTCGTTTTCTCCTTTGGCTAAGGTTAGTGCCTTGTTATCTCAATATCATTGTTTCTATCCCTCTGTTGCTTTGAGAGCTTGGAGTTTTAGATGTCACATCCCAAGTGAAATCCAGTATGCTAGAGTTCTTACATTACACCTCACAGAGTGTTAGCTAATGTGCTCTTTGTCACTGCTGATGAAGTCAGTGGGTAGTTTTGATAGATAAGTTGCCATCATACATGTTACTGTTGACAGTCTGTGAACTCTCAATACTGTCACTATTGTAGTTTTATTGTGCTTTATTCACATTCTACCCTTCTGTGCTTTTCATCTTCCTGGTTCTTCAATCCTTATCTTGAAGTCTTTCTTTTACTTAAAAGGAAAAGTTTCACCTTATCCTAGCTTTCTTAATCATGAGTATGGAGATTTCTCTAGTATCATGATTATCAGATTTCTTGCTGCTTTTTTCACAAAACATTTGTCTTGGCATTCAGAAACATACTTATCACCTTGTGCAAAAGAACCCTTTCTTTTGTTTTCCAGGTGGTTTGCTTTGTTATCAAAGGACACATCACAATCCTGAGACATGCTGAAGTAGATAGTGGCAGTAAGACATATCAATTTCTCTCATATTTTTGAGGAATGGCTGGCAGGTACACTACCTTCTTTGTACTGTACCCCACAGGAATCTGTAGTGAAGCTGGCCTTGTTTTTGTCACTCTCCCATTCATGCAAGTAAGTTGCTATTCCTTTTTGACTCACAGTTTGGGACTTTTTTCTGCCTCACTTTTAACACTGAAAAAGATCAGTGGTAACTTTAGCAGGTCAGCTTTAACAGTGAGCAGGTTGGCAAGTTTTGCATTTGTTGTGTGAGGATGCTCTATAAGGACTACTTGCTGTGCTCTCTTGTTTTTGTGTATGCCTGAATGTTCATTTGCTTGAATACATCCCTATGCTATGTAGCTGGACAGTGAATAAGATGAGTGACATTCCATTGCCAATATGGCTTGTTGACTGGAAGGAACTTGTGTATGTCAATGAACAGGCTAGTGATTGCAATTCTGGACATGCACATATTGAATATGCCAAACTTTTAACCAGATATTGCTGAAAATTCTCACTGTAGAGTGCTGAAATTGCTTCAAGTAGGATGTTTATGCCAGTGAGTGCACTATAGATGTATGCTTATGACCATGATTTGTGGAATAGTTGTCAGATCTGTATTGTTTACGGATGCCAAACAAGCTGAACTTCGGTTTTGATTACTACTATATGTCCATTGTGGCTCTTCTTGCATACATTCCAGGTATAACTTCTCTCTTTTTCACTGTGAGACCCATGCACATTCCTTCCATTTAGCTTATGGTATACCCAGCTTGCTTCTTGTTGAATGGAATTTTCCAATAGATGCCTCCCAGGATTGGAGATCCATCATCATAACTAGTCACAAAGTTAGTGCTGACTGCTCAAATGAAATGTGAATGTTGGAGCAGTCTGAGGGATGCACCTGTAAGTAACCTACTGCTGGAAAGTATGTGTGGTTGCCAGAAGATTGTTGTCTCCAAGGGTTAAATATAGGCTCACTAGAGGGAGTAATGCAGAGTTGGTTTGATAGTGTGGTTCCCAAGAACCAATAAATACTTCAACACTGCAGTGTGTATACTCTCATGGTCATGAATTTTGATTGAACTTACAACTCTCTGATGTTTTATTTCAAGAAACTAGTCTCTGACATGAATTTCCCGGAACTATTCACTCGAGTGGGGTTGCCTTCAGATGGGTAGTTTATGTTTTAAGGTTCACATATCTTCACATATCTTCGGGTTCATGGTTGCAGGGAGCCCTGGTATGTATACACATATGATCCGGCAACGAAAGAAAGCATTGGGTTCAAAGCCCAAAGCTTCATGAGGTATAATCGCAGCTAAGACTTTTAGTTTAGGTGTCTGCTTATTCCATAACAGTACAGCAGTAGTTGTATCTCATGATGTATAGAGGTGATTTAGTTCCTAATCATGTCTTTCTCTGAACAATTATCTTTTTGACTTGCTTTTGTTCTGCCACAACTAAAGAGATCTTGCTGTCACCAGGTTACAGTGCTGCAAAGCTGGAAGTCTGGTTTTGAAGGGCGAGCTGTAAGAATTTTCTGAGGCTCTGTACCTTCTAATTTCATTGAGTGTCCATTCATTGGCAGGATCATACTTGTTCAGATTGTCTTTTTAGTAACACATTGATTATCCTTACCTACCTAGTATCTATCCATAGTATTGTTTAGTCATGAGAGTTGAAGAGATGAGGTCACTTCCAGTACCAAATTCTGTGATTGTGCAGCTCTTGTTTTGGTTCATTGGATTTTAGGGCAGCCATTTAAGGACCCATTTTTGGAAGTTTAAGTGTGTTTGCTTTGCAAAACCTAAATTTGACAAGGTTCATTTAGCATCCATTCATAAACTGTAGAAACTCAATACTTGAATGTATTCCTCATACTGTTTGGAATGTCTTTCACTGTACCCTTAAGTAGGAGAGTAATAGCAGAGACTGCATGCAATAGATTAGACCAAATTACAAGTTGACATTCACAATGTCTGCCAATAGTTCAGCCTGTTGAAGGTATGTACTAAACCTTTCCAAAAGTTGGTCTTTGTTCTTCCCTGCTGTCCTTTTCTGTTTGTCGTATGTCCTGTTGTGTCTTTCTGTTTTTGTTATCTCCTTGTGTTGTTTGTTGCTAGCCAGTAGCATGGCTTAGTCTTCCTGTTGCTTCTGGATTTGCAGCAGAAACTCAGTACACAGGTTAGTGTTTTCACTGGCCTTGACCCACTGTAGGGAGCTGATGAAGTTGGTGGGGAAGTAATGATAGAGAAGTCACTATTATACATGCTAATGTTGATGGTCCCTGAACAGGTGTGAGACTGGCACTATTGTTCATACTGCTTTTGTGTTTTATTTTGTATTTGGTTCTTTTTTGGTTTTCGTTTCTTGGTCCTTCGTATTCTGTTTTGTCTTTACTTCTTTGGAATTCTCTGTGGCTTGTTGAAGAAGTGTTAACCTTGCTTTGCTTTTTCTTAATTGTCATAATGGAGATTTCTCAATTCTTAGGAGGGATATTGTTGAAGGTATCTTCAATTGAAAGTATGTAAATGCCAACCCTTAAGAACAACATGCTCAAATCTGTTCTAAGAATGCAATTCCTTTGCATTTCTTTGTATGAAATCCATGTCCAAAGGAAGACTACCAACATCATTTCTCAAATGTGGGTCAGGCTTAGATCTGAGACAATGAATGATTGGAGATAGGTTAGACATAGAAATGATCCCACATAAGTCTTGGCCATGGTGAAGTCTTTCTGAATTATTAAAATATGCACAAAGGGTTAATGAAGACCTGATTGAGCCTGATTGAGTGACCATAGGGTTGCTACAATGCTCTCTCGTATGTAGATCCATTTTTTTGTTTTTTTAAATAATAAGCTACAACTTTTCTTAACACATCATGTAAAATATACTTCATTTATATGTGGTAAAAGACTTTCAAAGTTTAAAAAATTTTAATCAATTTTGAAGAGTTTTTTGAATTTTTAAAGTTCTAGAATTTGACATATTTTAAGGTATGAATGTTTTTTCAATGTGGCTAATAGGTTTTTATCCTCTTTTTTTTTCTCATCAAATGCGTTTTATTGTATGAATCCTTTTGATAATCCTTTGCAAAATTGACTTCCATTTTACATTATAGGTGTTCATTTTTAGAGGTTTTAAATTAAAATTAAAATTTAAATTTCATTAAATGAATTTTTGGTTTGAATTCCTTGACATTTATATGATTGAAAAAATAATAATTTGTCATAATTACCATGGCTTTAAATAGAAAAAAAAATATTTATCCAATTTTGACTTTTTTTTGAGGTGATCCAATGCCTTTTTTGGCTCGTTGGATTGTGATCACACCCTTTATTTGGATTGTGATTGTTGCAATAAGCCCCTTAAAAATTGTGGCCAGTTTCAAAACTAGATTTGTTTAAATGTGATTAACAAGATAACATTAATCAAAATGTGAACCCCATTTGTGAATAACACAATGTCAACATGTCATCACAAGAACTAAAGCAAGGAAAAAAACATTGAAAACATGTGTTTATTCATGAAAAGTGTGAAACTTGATATTTCCAAAGACATTTTGAATGACATCATGGGAAACAAGATGTTCCCCTCCATTTGAACATCACAAAAGGTGTATCCCCATCAAATTTATGGGCTAGCCACAAATGCAAGGAGCTAAACGCTTTAACCATTGGGTGGAGGAGACCCAACCTAGTGCATAATTATTGTTGCAAAAATTATTTCAAAAGGCATCATACAAAATGATGGGATGATTGGGTATGCAAAGAATCATGCCCTTGAACCTAGGCCTATGCATGATCTCAAACAAATGCGATGAGGATGAGAAATGATGTTTGAATGATGTTGGAAAAGTTATGTTCATGCAATTTTTTAAATATGTTTTGCTAAAGGTGATCAATTTTTCCATTTGAAAATTACTAAGAAAAAAAGATGCAAGCTTGGACTATAGGGGGAAAAAAAATTCAAGCCATCTTGAATGTGTTTAGATTGGAAACATCTTTGAACTACATGGTTTCATAATTTTTAATAAAAAAGGGTAATGGTCCTACAAAAGTGAAAAGGTAATTACTAGGGCCACATGAACCCAATTCCTTAGATAGGATGCTAAAGTAATGGTCTGAACTAAAATGAATTCCACACCTTTCTAGAATTAGGGAATTCGATTTTTTGATGAACCAAAAAGCACTTTAGATATTTCAATGAGCTTGGATCAAAAAACCTCCCAAATATTTGGATGAAAGTCAAATCAAAAGATAAAAGTTGATGTTGGAAGTTTGGAAATGGGGGGGAAGTTAATAATGAATATGGTCTTTGGGCAAAACACCACAAAAAAATCCCAAAGGCCATTTAGATGTTTTTCAACCTTGGGAATGGTTTTACATGCCACACATCTTCATCCAAAGCTTTTTGGAAAAAATAAGTAAAGCTAAGTGAATTAAAGGGCACTCCTAAAACCTTATAATACCATCCTTAGGGGTGCAAAATTTAATCAAAGGGGAAAAGTTAGAAGATAAGCCAAAAGGGGACAAACTGCACACTTGTGGGATACATTATTAACCCCACCAATGCTAATTGGGACATGAAGTGACCAAAAACATAAGGAACCATTAAGGTGAGACCAATGATGTGAGGGACATTGACTATGGAAGGGAACAAATAGGGGGGGAAAGGTCCACCAAGCTATGTAAAGTTCAAAAATGAATTCAAAAACAAAAAAAAGGTTTTAAAAAAAAATCACCCTATTGCATACCAATGGAAGAATGGATGATTATGAGGTTCACCAAAGGGAAATGATGACTAAAGAATGGGGATAATTGTGTAACATAAAATGTTCAAACAATGTGAAGAATTGGGCCACCTAGTCATTTGTTATTCGAAGCTCTTAGAAGATGACCCTATGAGAAATTATGTTGAAAACATTTGCATTGTCTACTTGTAACACCACCCATTTAGGATGCATATTTAGGGATATTCAAATATTGTGCACCATTATTTCACAACCCTTATAACTACAATGCTAAATTGATGAAGGACAAAATGAGTTGAAAATGTGTCATGAAATTGAAGGCACAGAATTGTGTTTGCCAACCAATATAAAATTTCACCCATTGCAATGGGCCAAATGCATTTGGAAGGTTTGGCAAAATTTAGAAACCAAGTAATTCCTCATGTTCAAGTTATGCTCTTAGGAATATGCCTTATTATTATAAAGGAGCACATTAGGAACAATTCAAAAAACCATTAGTTGAATATTTAGGGTCAAATGAATATTGAAAGTATTCATATACCATGCTAGACAGTCCACCTCCTGAAAGATGGGACATGTGGATTAATGCAAACCTAAAAGAATTAAAAGAGAGGTCTTAATTTAGGTCTGGTTGAAACTCCATCAAATAATCTTGGCCTGTTGATGATGAATATGATGGGTTTAAGGTTTACAATTCGCAAATAGTCTTAGTTGATGCAAAGGTTGAGGCTAAGGGAGTAAAGGTTCTAGTAATTTGAATTTCCTATTTAGCACACCCCAAGGTTAACTTCATCCAAAATAATAATGTTAGGGCATGTTGATACCCAAAGGGTATGTGTCTTTCAAAGGGGGTTTGTTTCAAGGTAATGATGAAGCAAAGGCATAGGTGTGGAATAAAGGTTTTCTTTGAAGCTTCAATTCCCAATTGCCTAAAAGAAAACGTTGTAAACGTGCCTTGGTTTCTTTATGTTCCACAATTCCCCTTTGAAAAAAGAAGAAAAAACCCCATTGAAGGAAAGAAAGAACAAATGCCAAATGACAACATTTGAAGGATTTCAAGCCAAATGATTTTTTTAAAAAACAAAAAAAAATTGCATTCCACACCTCAAAACTATTGAAATATGCAAATATAAAAATGACCATGGTACCCTTAGATGGAATGCCCAAAAGGGGTTTAGATTAAAGTTTGTTTAATGTTCACAAGAATTTTAATCTTTTGTTTGTAGCTTATTCAAAATTTACTATTTCATCATTTATTAAAATTGTTGATGTTTTGGAATATTTGGATTTCTTATTGTTTAATGTTATTGATGATGATGGATTATGTGAATGATACAAAGTCGGATAATTTTTTATAAAATGTTATTGTGAATACATTATGTACATATCATAAAAATTTGAAATCAATCTAATGAATGAAAAATGCATATAAAAAAATTTAATCTCTTGTAACCATTGTTTAAAAGTTGCATAAAAGTGGTTTAAAAGCAATTTTGACAGTAAAAGCACAATTTGAAAATATTTTTTAATGACATATTTTGGGATATTTTTTAATATACACCTTAACATAATAATATTAAGATTTTTAAAAAAAACTTTAATGTTTTTTTGAAAGATGTATTAAAAAGATTTTAAGAATAAAATATGATCTAAGGGGGCACGTGTGGCTCTTAATAGTGTGGTTGGCCCACATCTAAAGTCCTTGCTCACATTAGATAATCATTTGTTCATGGTTTTACATATGTTATGTTATGTTATCAATAGTTACAAATCATGCAAATTTCATGATTTGAGATAGTTTAAAACCATCAGATTTTACATGCATTGATCAATAATAATGAAATTTCATTCCATTTTGATAACACATTAGAATTGCAATTTACATATTTTAACAACAAATAGAAAATATAAATTGAAAGTGTTTAATCAAAGCCAAATAAATAAATTCAGGTATAGATTTATGGAAAAAATCATATATTCCATTTCTTTATGTTTATCTTCATGTGCTTTTAATGAAATTCTTGCCCAATTATAAAGTGTTTAACATTTGAATTGGAATTGATTTGATTGTAGGTGTTTGTATCCATATCGGCAAATGCTTTAAAATCTTGGCAAAATTTTACAGGTACTGTGTTTTTACTTTTTACAACCTAATTTGACTCTTTTAAAAAAAAAGGAACCTATACTTATAATTAAATAACGAATATAATGAAAGATAAAATTTCCATCAAGTAATAACAAAACTATGGTTGAAAATTAGTGCAAAAAAATTCATAACTGAGATAACACAATTTAATCTTTTTTGTCAATTAAAAAAAACTGAAAAAGGCATATGTTGTTTTTGTTCAGATTTTTATGCTTGATTCACATCAACTTTGCCTAAGTATTGTTATTACATTAGAAGGTCGGTTCTTATAATTAAAGAATATTCACATGGCATAAATCATGAGTATAAGTTCAAAAGTTTAAAAAATGTCATCATAATGTCATGACTTTATGTTTATTTCTTTTCATATTACATTTTTTGCAGGTCAAGCTTGTTTTGTGTTTCCAGAACAAAAAAAAGGGAGCAAATCTTTTCTTCTGCCATATGGCTAAAGGACAGGGTATTGAAATTGGACAGTGGTAGGTCATGAAAAACTTTTTTCCAATTTTGTGAAGTAGGTGACTTGATGATCATTGCCAAGTTTGGCCCTTTACTCTAATTAATATTTTCATCTGAAGACATTGGCTTACACAAGAAATACACTCACAATTGTAAGAGATGCTCAAACAAATTGAATAAAAAGGGAACAATGGACATTTAAATTAATATTGGGTGGGTATCCACTCTTTAGGGTAAGAATCAGAGGTTCAAGGTAAGGTTTTTCAGACCCGAACCCAAGTTGACCCCATTTTGTTAGAACCAGGACAAGAACCGGACCATAGAATTGTTCCTTTGTTAGATCTAGAATCAGAATGTAAACCTTGGATAAACATTCTTAAAGGCAAGGTCAAGGTATTTGGGGAAAACAATTGATTTTAAAAAAAGAGTTAATAAGTAATTTGAACTTACAGTTAAATATTAGTTTTGAACTTTGTACCTATATAGATTGTGATGTAATGTGTTGTAAAATTTTATACTCATGTCATTTTTAGTAAAGGGGAGTCAGTAATGGGTATGTAAACGTAGACTCAATTTTTTAACTGGAACCGAAGGTTTTTGAATTTGAAAATTATGCATGAACCAAAATCGAAAGATCTAGAGATTAGAAAAACTAGATTCAAACCCTCACTCAAACAACTTGGACATGAATTTATAATGTGAAAACTAGGACCAGAGGTTTTCTTAAAAAGGAAGAACTGCACAACACTGATTTAAATGTACACAAATTACATGATAAATTTGTTGATTTATGCCATTAAAAGAAAATTCAAATTAAAAAAATGTACACAAACATTTGTGGCCCCCACCCAATCACCCATAAAATTTCAACCACTATCATAAATTCCTACTTTGTCACACATATGTCATGCATGTGAAAGTTTACTTAGGCTAATGAATTGAAAAATGAAAGATATAATACTTAGCCTAAACATTTACTATAGTACTTTAATCATTTTGAACCAACCTCACCAGTTAATGCTACCCCATACAGGATGGATGGTCCGTAGAGAAGAAACATTTTTGTTGTTTAATTCATCTCAAGTAGTTAACGAGGATGCTTACTTATGTGATGACCAAGTCAGTTTTTGTTTTTTTACAGTGGGCAGTGGAGGGGATCAATCTTGTGATGTTGTCAAAGTAGTCAAATGATTATATGTTTCAGAATTATAATGCATTTGATTAAATAATGTAGGATATTAAACTTTTGAAGGTTACAAAATCCATCCTAAAAGGTTACAAGCAAAATGATTTTTTTAAAAAATTTATTTTTCATTAGGTTGATTTTTTCTATTTACTCGGCTTAGAATCTATGGCCCAAGTGATGGCAAAATGTACAAGAAATTTTCATGCAAGGAAACACATTAAGTTGTATATAAAAACTTATGTATTCATTTTTTTGAATTTTTGGTTTGTTAACAAAATATTTATGCATAATTACATACGCATGTGAAAAACCACCACCACCATGAAAATGATCATAATTTGAATTATCCAATATCTCTCACTTAAATTTATTTCATTTAGATTTTATATTTGGAAGATAGCAAAAACAAAGTCCTTGAATCTTGTGGTGAAAACGTGTTACCCTAATTGTGATTATGCCCAAATAACTTACAAACTCAAATTAATCAAAAGAGTAAATAAAAGTTCATAAATTATTTAATGGTTAAAAGCTTTGTTGAAATGATAAAGTAGTTTGAAATTCCAAGTATTACATTTAGATATCTTTGTAAAATTCCTCTTATATTGAAATGGATTAAAAAATTGATCGATTATGTGCTATCAACAAAACTTCCAATTTTATTTGTCATGTATTCTCTTATTAATGTCTTTAAGATTCCTATTTAGAAATTAATTTAATTTCAAATTATTAAAAAAATCGAAAATACATATTCATTCACAAAAGGCAATGAATCTTGTTTACAAACTATTATAAATGTGGAACACTTCCACTTGCAAATTGTGTCCTTTGAAGTCAAAGGATGAGGATTGGTGTTGAACACCTCTAGATGTATACATTATATGTAAGAAATTACGTAATTAACTCATGAATATTTACATTACAACACATTTGCAATACATGTTACATATATGCACATGCAAAATAGAATAAAACATTCTTCAAAGAATTCACTATAAAATCTCTACATAAAAGGCAAAGGATCTAAAGTGTAATTATAAATTTTAGGAACTATGAGTTGAAAGGCTCAATTTCATATTCATTTAAAAATCAATGTTAAGCATATTTTATAAATTTAAAGAACATATGTTTAAATAAACTATCACACATGTTTGAATATTGACTAGAAGTATTAAAATGATAATTATATATTTTTATATGTCATGATTATATATTTATAATTAAATATATAAATGTCTTGGTACATTGTGTGCAAATCCTATAAAAATAATGACCATTCTTTAAGTTGATTATCCTAAGGTTGTTTAAAACTACCTAAAGGTTTTGAAAACTATAGGTTAAATGAACTCTTTAAATGAATATTCTATAATTTTATATTTTAGAATGTTTTGATAATTTATTAACTAATTATTAGCTATAAATATAATCCATGATAATTTTATGTTTTATCTTGTCATTCAAAAAAATAATCCATGTTATTATTCCAATAAGAAAGAAGATTAATAAATATATATTTCAAATGATTTAACAAAAATGTTGAAATTGGTGCAATGGACTATACCTGGTGTGATCCACAACACAATGGTTTTCCTGTGGGTTTTGAAAAAAATAATAGAATGACATAAAAAACATAATAATAAAGCATGAGTTGCACAAATGCTTCCAAGGAAAAAAGAAAAGTAGCAAAGGAATAATGTGGCAAAGGTAGGCTAGGAGACAATATGCATATATTTTACAATGCCTTCTTCAAGATTAAACAAGAGAAAGGGATTTTTCTTAATAGAAAACAACTAAACATCAATTTATCAAAAACTGAAAATCAATATTTTCAATAGATTTAGTTCTTAAAAACCTGAAGCCATGGCATGTGTGTAGCCATTATTGTATTGAAAAACATTTGGACCTTGTACTGCACCAAATAATCAAAGAAATTAATTATGTCTAAGTAGAGGTCCACACATACATGGAGTGCTCATGAAAGTGGAAGTAAATGTGCACTACAGGCATAACAATTTTGAAAATTTTAAAAATTGACACATGAAAACCATGAACCAAGATATTCATAAGTTCCAAAACAAAGAAAGACTAAGAGAATTTTAGGATGCAACTATTAATCACAAAAAAAAGGGCAAATCAAGTTGGGGCTATAAGAGTTTTTAAGGTTTGAAAAAATGGAGGTAGAGCTATTGTAAATGCCTCAGACAAACATTGATGTTCGTATAAAGGAGAAGAAGTAGTCTCAACCTTCCAATACACTACAAGTAATTGGGCATGAGGACATTCTTGGGCGGATCGAAACCCACACAATCTAACAAGAAATTCAATTGGAAACAACTCATTAGATGCAATTGGACAATAATGAGCTAATCAACCTTTATGACCAATTTTTTTTCAAGAGTTTTAGATGCAAGTGGCAAGCTGTACAATAGTTGTGATATATATTGACAATCATATGGTTACAATTGCCTTTATGGCTATCCATAACATTGCAGATACTCTAACCATCCAATATTCAGTTGTGCTCAAAAACCTTCCCAATTTCTTGTGTCATTATATTCAATGCACAATAATTATCCACAACAATGTATGTACCATGTATCTTTTGTTATATAGAATGTACAAGAGAGGGATTAGTGTTCCCTACCCTTACTTGATCTTTCCTCAACTAGTTTAGTGAAAAGAGAATTTATAAATCACTTCCAAGAGATTCAATGATAAGTTGGTACCCATTTGGTACAAATTCTTGAGCTCAAATGCATTCCATTAACCAAGGGTCATCTATTATTACATCCAAGTAGTTGGACAACATCAGGAGGAGATGGAAGTCTACAATCCATTTTACATATGGCTTGTTCTTGTTGTGCCCTAGATGAACTTTGAATGCTTTGAGACTTGAAAATTGTTGACGATTTTCAACTGGAAATGTATAAGACAATGGACCTTGAACAGACCCATAGTTCATCACTTCTAGTAGACAATCAATACAAATAACATATGGTGATAAAATCTTTAATTTTTCTAAATATTAAAAAGGACCTTTCTAAACCTTGAGTCAATAAATCATACAATAGCTTCAAATGTCCAAGAAACAAATCACGAGGATAGAAAACCTCGTAATTGACAAGAGTTGAGCCTCTTGACAACATAATTTTTCATCATGGCAAATCTAGAAGTAAGTAAATAGAAATAATAACTAGAGAAAGATGTTAAATCCTAATTGAGACTTTTTTTGTTATAACCACCCTCATATTTGTGGCACACATCAAGTTTGAGTGCAACAAGATGAGAAGGAAGAAATTGAGATAGGGAGAGAGAAAACGTAATAACACTGAAAGGAGAAAACAACCTATTTGTCACCAAAGGAATAAACAATGGGAAAAACCGAACTCGCCACAAGAAGAAATAATACAATTAGTCATCATCCCCCCTACCCCACCTAAACTTAAAGCTTATCAACAATGTCGAAAATAAAAAGATCACACACTGCCTTTGCTTCCTTTCATCTTTCATTATAAACACAATTTTACACAACACCACACAAATTAAAATAGAAACTATGTAGACCAACCTTACACATCGACTTTGTTTTTGACTCTTTAATCACCTTATCATCATATACAACATTGCAAACAACTCAAAGACGATGCACTCCACTTCCATCCACTACAAACATGTCCAATCCGTTCAAGTCCTCGTCACCTTTTTCTATGTCACGGACAACACATACCATCGGCCAAATTTTTGAATCCACCCCTCGCATATAAAACAAATCCTTTGAAAAAAATTGCTACATTCCTAGCCAACCTTCTTCAAAGCTATGTTGCACTCTCTTTATTTATACATAATCCTAGTTCCACATACCTGTATATTCAAAATGGTGCCAACCAAGATGGCGGATTATGCCACTTTGCTAAAAAAATTGAAGCAGGAGCTTGTTGACTCCACACCCCACCAATTGACAAGAAACCTAGAAATGATCAACAAACATATTTCTTGACGAAAAACCAATTATGCCTTTTGGATGTTTGTGGCTACAAGGGATACAATGCACCCATTAGTTTTGCATTTTCAATGGAAGTTAATCAATTTGTAGATGGTTACACAATCAAGAAAAACAGGTTCGTCGAACAACACGACAAGATGCTTGCCCTAGGTTCAAATTTCTCTACCTTTTTATCAAAATTAATCATTTTTTTCCCCAATACTTTCAAATTAATTTTCGTCCCATCCATCTCATTATAGGGCACACAAAATTCATCATGGACTTCATGAATATCCTTTATGGTGATATTGAAAAGGAGCTGGCATACATTGCAATAGGCACGATCCGCAAAATTGTGCCTGACACCTTGGCACCATATTAGGTGGCTCCGTTCTTGATTGATTTCAACATCACAAATGTTTCAATATAGTTTGACCTTTCTTCTGACCAAGCAAAACAACTATATGACAACCTACAAACTAGTGACGACAACCTCTGTTGATCACAAAACAAAATGATGACATCTTTCACCCAAACTCAACACTCTCAACATCCAAATCAAGCACACAAAAGGGAAAAGCTGTGCTCCACCAATGAAGCAACAACACCAATACCATGTCTATACAATCGTGTGCATACCCACTGTTAGGATCTATGTTGGACAAAACATCGATCCACTTCGTAGATTTCAACAACATTGTATAAAGCTGCCATCTCGTATGTTTTTTGATGTGAGAAATTTTTAGCCCTTTGAAAATCACTTCAAGCTAGATGTGATCTTTAATAATTTTCATAAATACCAAGTTGATAGAGTTGAACATAAACATATCCCACCCTATAGGCTATCGGACCCAAAGACTACAATAACCTAAGAAGCACCCTCTTGTTGGACTACAAGTACTGATGATTTTGTCGTCGAAACATGTTGTAACATTTTTTTATCAATGTATATACACTTTGTCTAATTTGCTTTCTATATTTCCAGATTCAATTACTCTCATTTTATAGTCCAATTCATTCCATCTTTGTGTAAACTACTCTTGTTGCTTTTCCATAAGTTCAATAAAATTTCCTATTAATTTATAAACAAACGTTAATTTTTAAAATAAAAAATTAATTTGCTTGTTGTGTAACAATCCACTTTAATGGACTGAGTTTTTAAAAAAACCTCCTTTGTAAAAAACCAACCAATCAATTATATCACCTATCCCATAGGCTGCCTCCACCCACTAGCCAGGCCCGCAGGCCCAAGAGCTCTTGTTTGGGCTTAAAGGACTGTTGAGAGGCCTCACTCAAAGTGAAGGTACCAGCGTGGGTGCTAGCTCACTCTGGTCAAGACTAAAGACATGGCAAATTCAAAATATTCATCAGCTGGATAGGGTAATTAGAAGGAGGGTAGCAGAAAAATATTTAGTGGGCAAGGAAGGCATACATGTACACTGATGGTTTACCAACAGGAATATCAGGGTAAAAGACTTACCATCCAACACTGGTTTTCACATACTGTTCACCCATTTTGTACCAGGCTATTAGCCCTGGAGGACCTTACCAATTTTGCAAAGCTTTGCCTTTAGTGTTAGCACATTGAGGAGAAGTTTATG